>Ga0209137_1000083_pt1 | contig 101135 bp, 98 predicted proteins | sample SaaInl5LU_22_DNA_FD_184642 | JGI IMG/M metagenome (GOLD analysis project Ga0209137, IMG submission 184642) | Marine microbial communities from expanding oxygen minimum zones in the Saanich Inlet - ESP_105LU_22_DNA (SPAdes) (version 2) | ecosystem: Environmental > Aquatic > Marine > Intertidal...
TATATACAAAATTGAATTACTATGAAACATAACAACTTGTTATAGAAAAATGAATACCAACGAAGAAATAAACGAATTCTTTCAAAACAATGGGTCTTATACAAGACAGAATATTTTATTAGATGAATTCCAACGTCAATTACAGTCTATCCAAAACGTTGTATATTCATTGCAAGAAAAATGTACTAAACAACAGCACCAAATTGATGAATTAAAAAAAGAAAAGCATATGAGTTTGTCACGAAAACGCAAAATTATTTTGGAATATATTAACAAACCTTTTTGGCCCAAACCTTCGATTACATTTGAAACATGGATTCGTAATATTTCAGTCAATGTGCAAGATTTAAAACATATGTTTGAGCACGATTTGGTGAATGGAATCAAACATTGTTTGGAAAGATATAGTAACGTTCCTTTGCTTCCAATTTGTTGTTTTATTCAAAAACCAAACACGATTTATATTTGGAGTAATGATCTAAGTGAGCAACCTAAGTGGATTATACTGGATTCGAACAAATATGAAGCGTGGTTAAATCGTATGAGTCATCACTTTCTTCAAACATTCCTCCAATGGCAAATGGACAATAGCGAACTGCTTCAATCGAATGAAGCCGAAAAAGAGAAGAATATTAGTTATATGCACAAAATCAATGGATTAGGTGACAAATATGAGAAAAAACGTCGATTACAACTTCGTAATTGGATTTACGATTCATTCTCACGAGAATTTGAAATCCAAGAATATGTGTAAAATCTAATAAAATTGAATGTTTCTTTTACTTTTTTAACGATTTAAATACAAGTATTTATAATAGTATAATGTCGTTCAACCCTCCCGACCACTTAGCAAAATTGAATCCTCATCCTCGCGATGAATTCATTACCTTTGATGAAGGACCTCATATTTACACTGTTCATGGCGATTCCAGTTTCACTTCGGTTACTACATGGAATCATAGTCACTTCCCCGAGTTCAACAGTGACAAGATTATCGACAATATTTTGAAGAGCAAGCGTCGCAATGATCCAACATACAAATATTATAACAAAACCAAAGAGGATATCCAGGCCGATTGGGATAAGAATCGCGATCAAGCAGCCACTGCCGGGACCAACATGCACTACGATATTGAATGTTATTATAACGATATGGATGTGAAAAACGACAGTACCGAATTTTCATGGTTTATGCGTTTTGTGAAAGATTTTCCCGAACTGAAACCGTACAGAACCGAATGGATGGTCTATTACGAAGAACTCAAATTGTCTGGGTCGATTGATATGTTGTTTGAAAACCCAGACGGAACTCTTCAAATCTATGATTGGAAACGCTGTAAAGAAATCAGTTATGACAGCGCTTTTGGAAAGTCCGCAACGCGTGAATGTATCAAACATTTACCAGACACCAATTTCTGGCATTATTCTCTACAATTGAATGTGTACAAGAAGATATTGGAATTGAAATATGGGAAAAAAGTGACAGCACTCTATTTGGTATGTCTTCATCCTGACAGCACCTACAAAACATATGATCGTATTAGTGTCCCTATTTTGGAAAAGGAAATAGGCGATTTGTTTGAATTTCGTAAAACTCAAATAGCATAATTTCCCCCTTATTAGTATAATAATGAAGTTTTTAGCCCTTATTGTAAGATATTTAAATGAACCCTTTTTTGATGAATTTGTGGAATATTATTTACGCGAGGGAGTGGATACGATTTTTGTGTTATATGATACGGATTCGACAATCCCGATTTCGTATAATACGCAATTCAATCCTAGAGTGGTGGTGATAAAATCGACAAATTTTAAAAAACGACAAATTCAAGACGTAAATGATGTATTTTTAAAACGAATCAAACATAAATATACTTGGGTTATTTTTGTAGATTGTGATGAATTCATTAGTACGATTAAAGATAAAGAAACGACTATTCGAGATCAATTAGAACATACATATTCGAATGTCGATTGTGTACAAATTCCATGGGTCATGATGTCTTACAATGGACGCGAAAAAGATCCACCATCAATTTTACAATATTTGACTACACGTTGGAATCATAATTTACAACATCCGCATCCACAAAACTGGCAAAAAGGTCGTTGTCGGTTCAAAGAAATTGAAGTGAAGTCCATTTCTAGGTGTGCAAAAATAGATGGGTTATCGTTACATCATCCAGTTGGAAAACGACTCATTGGAATGGATTCGGTTCATAATCAACATAGACAAATTCATCCTTTTTTCAAAAACTTGCGTGAAGAAGATATTCGAATTGCTAATATGGTATGTTATCATTATCGTATTTTTTCATTGGAATCCGCAAAACGCAAATTGTTAAACAACAAATTGGATGGATATAAACCACAGTATTTACAATCTTTATTACAGAGTGATTATTCAGAAATCAATGACAATTTCATGAAAGAAAAATCAATTGAAAGATTCGGTGTAAAATGAATTAAAAACTTCTACTTATGATTTAGTAGATGTTGTTTGAAAAACATTATGGAAAACTATTAATAGGAGTCGGTTCTTCATTACTGGCAATCGGATTTGCTTACATAGCAAATAAAAGATTTTTTTTCAAAAAGATTGATTCTCCAAAAAAAAAGGATGTAGAAATTGACGAAAAAGAGGTTTATATAAAAAAATATGAGCACTTGTTTTCTGAGTCTTATGAATCAAATGTTGATTTTAATGAAAATATTCAAAAGGAATTTTATATAAAAGAGGAATACGACAAACTTATAGTCCAACCCAACAATATATTGGAATCGTCATGGAAACGGCGTATTTTGATGGAACCAACTCCATTTGGTAATATAATAATGTTTTATAATTCATACAAGCAAGGGTTTTCGTATTATTGTGACGAAAATGTTCCCTATGTCTTTTTAAATGCGGTTGCTATGAAATATGTGTTAAAATACTTTTGTCGTGATTTTTTTATTGACAATTCCATTGTACCAAAAAACACCTGTTCCCCCTTTTTACATATACACGAAATCGAAAAAAAAAAAGAAACGAGTAAAACAATTGACGTTACAAAAGGACCTTTTGCAAAACTGAAAACATACAAACCGGATAGCAAGGTAACATTTCAATCAACTGAACCTGAAAAAAAACCCAATTTTATTAAAAATAAATTCATTGGTTGTGGAAAAATTTATCAATTTTCACCGTTACAAAGTACTCCAAAAAAAGTAGTAAAAAAAGATATTCCGATTAAATATAGTTCATTTAAACAATGGCATAACCCGGAACGATTTGATATGATTAGTGACAGTGGAAACACGGGAATTGAATAAAATTGAATGCTATTTTTCATATTGGTTTAACAATATGAAAAAATCAATAAAATGAACTATCAATTTGAACTTATCTCAACCGTCAATGTACCATTAATTATTAGTGTAAATAATAACATAACTGTTCAAGAATTACGTAATAAAATTGTGGATGAAATTGTACAAAGTTCTATCTTTATAGAAGACGACATATTGGATATATTTGTCAATGATACATTATCATCTAATACGTTGTCTATACCGACAAACAATCAAAGTATCAAAGATTTTATTCCCATGAATCGGAGATACTTTCCATTTGAATCAGTTTCGAAGAATACGTACAAGTTGTATATTATTGACAGATCGTATTGCGAACGTCTAACAAATTGTATCAATCAACGTAAGAACAAAAATCGCGAAATCAAAACGAACCATTTTGATTTTATGCGAAAATTGATTCCTACATGGAAAATTAGTCGTAAAATGTTTAAATAACCACATTCTAACTCGTGTCATTTGTAATATTTTGTTTTTTTAACCATTCTTTAAACCCGATACTTTTTTCCAAACTAAAAGATGAACCCAAATGATCTTTTGCTATAATATATCCTTGTTTTTCCATTTCATTCAGACTTTGAATATACTGTTCTTGTAATTCTTTGATAGATTCCATTGTTTTTATAACAATTCTTTTATTTATGTGCGTTTTTCAATTTTGTATGAATTGAATAATGGAGTTATACTTTAGCAAATATTTGGTGCTCTTGGTGTTTATAAAATATCCTTTTAATATAATTAAGAATCATGGGAAAGATGACATATAAGAGAAGAAAACATGTTAAAAAGCAAAGTTTTAAAAAAAGGAAAAATAAGAAAATGAAGGGTGGTGATAATATTGAAGATGATGTGAGTGTTTCTAATCCTACTGGCGATGCTTCTGCTGGCGATGTTACTGAAGGTGTTCAAGAAACAAAAGTTGGAAATCCCGCAGATGATGCGACTTCTTCTCCTGCCGGCAATGTTGCTGAAGGTGTTCAAGAAACAAAAGTTGGAAATCCCGCAGATGATGTGACTACTTCTCCTACTGGCAATGTTACTGAAGGTGTTCAAGAAACAAAAGTTGGAAATCCCACAGATGATGCGACTGCTTCTCCTACTGGCAATGTTGCTGAAGGTGTTGAAGAAACAAAGGTTGGAAATCCCGAAGATGACGCATATTATAAACAATTTTTGGAAGACTTAAAAGTAAATCCGGATGAGATTCTTCGTAAAAAAGTGTATTTATGGGAGAGTATTGAAGAGTTTTTTATATATGACCCTCACGCAAATAAATGGAAAAACGAAAGACAGACCTTGAATGATGATGTCAGTGATACTCAGGGAAACACGAAGAATAATCATAATGAAAATGTTTAAATATCTATAGTCTAAGTCAAATATTTATTCCTGATAAATAAATATTTAACAACCGAAAGGTCCAGAAGATGGTTTCTTATTCAATTCGTTTTGAAATTCTTCATCTGCTAATATACATTGATCGTTTGTATTTTTTACATAATCGGATTGATCAATTGGACCAACTTCTTTTGTAAAATTATCTATGCCTACTCTCATTGTTGTTCGTGTTTTAAACAAGTCACAACTCAAATTACATGATTGTTTGGGAATAGAAGGACATTGTCGTGTTGTAGCATTCAACGTCTTTTTCTTTATACGGTTGATATATTCCCCCTGTTGATTTAAATTATGATTTGTATCGGGTTTGACACTACTATAAGGTGCTGGACGACGGATCCATCTATATTTCTGATCTAACATACCGTCGGTAGATATCACCGAAGATTTTATTACTTGATTGTTGTTTGTAGAAGTTTCGGATGGTTTTACTAGTGATACATTATATGTTCCACAACACCCGCCATGACCACGAGGGGTAGCACCTCGATGAGGAGTTTTTATTAAAGATCGTGACATAGATGTTTGACCTACCCATCCTTGATTTCGAAAACCCCCATTTATCGAAAACTGGGATACATTTACACTCATATTATTATATTTGGCAGCTGTTTTTTTCTTTAAAGCAACTATGGACATTATATATACAGATCATATAATAAAATATACATAACCCTTATTTATGAAGTAAGTTTTTTGCAACATGAACCAAATTTTCCATATGTTCTAAATTAGTCATTAACATATTGTCAATATTCTCCATATGGATAGTTGGTTCTTTAATATGATCCAATTCATTCACATCCTCTATTGAAATATCTTTACCATTTTCTACTTTAATTGGTAAAAAATATGTATTTATCTTTCGCATATTCCCATTTTCAGGATTTTTGGGTGTTTTGTGGATTTGTTGTTCTAGTTCTTGGACTTTTTCTTCAAGAGTATTGATCTTTTCCAAAAAAAACTGTGTGTTGTCCATAAAATTTAATAACGGAATGGAATCATCTTCAGCGTTTGTCAATAATTCAATTAAAACATGTTTATTTGGTAAAAACTCTCTTTCAGTAGCGGTTCTGTTTTGGAGATCCATTTATTTAATTATATAAATTAAATAAGTGAAACAAACACGAACTAAATTCCTTTCATATTGTACAAATACTCGAATACTAAAGAAAATGACCAATTACCACCGTTTAAATTAATAACATCTCCATGATCGTTTAACAACTTAATACTCACCTTACTAATATTTACTGGACCAAAATATTTTCGGTCGTTATCCTGAAGCGTACCGCCATATTCTGTAAAAACATCACCTTGTTGTAATCCCGACACTTTAATTGGTATTAATGCAAACATATCTTTTACAAAAGGCGGATCTGAGTATATACGGGTTGTTTGTCGTATAAAATTATCTTGGGCTATAATATTTGCCGCGTATAATTGATTTTCTGTTAAACCCATTCCAGGTTGTACCGAATTGAAAATTGATGACTGATTTCTACCGGTATCAGGATTACAAATACGCGTTGCACTACTTGAATATTGAGGACGGGTTGCTGCCGGATTATTGCGAACGCCCGTAATTAAACCATCATTCAGATGATTTTGGGTATAATCGTTCAATATTAAATACAGATTTTTAAACAAATAGAGATCTAATGTGGTATTTCCTAATAATGTTATTATATCATTACTATCACAATTATAACTATAATTCGTACTGTAATAACCATTATTTTCGTCTGATGGGTCTAAAAACACGGTTGGAACCGCGCGAAATCCTAGTAACCAACCTAATGTTACATCCCAGGTTGTTGCTTCAAAAGAGTTTGTATGTACGGACTTTATATTTACTGTTGCCGCCTCTTCATCATAGAACTTTAATATATAATCCTTTGCGGTATATACTTTATTTATATTCATCTGCATCACAGTAGATTCATTCCCCTGTTTGTCAAAAAACGAATAAACGATGGAACCTTGTGTTTGTTCATTATTACGAAGACGAGTATTTATTGCGTTATATAAGTAATATAGTGGATATATTCCTCCTGATAAATCTATATCTATGCGTTTCACACCATTATCATCAGTTAAACCTTTTACATTGGATTGAGGAATAAATGAAAACAAGTTATTTTTATACTTATGTATTGTAGTTGTATTCGTTGAAACATCTCTACTTATAATATTTGATTCATATACAAAAAGTGTTTTTGATATATCATACATTACATCACGATTTCCTACTATTTCTGTGCCAGTTTGTGAAGAAACTAATGAATAACTTGCGTCTGTGAATCCCAAATAACTATTCCACATAGACCCTGTTGTAATACCAGGATTGTTAGATGTTACCAAATCTCCACTACTATCTAAACTATATCTTATTTTATTGCTCACATCCATCCAGTTATTTGTATAAGACGCGTCAGTAGTTTCATCTGACAAAACAACGGAGTAATCTTCCTGAGTTAATCTATTATCAACATTTGTTACCAATACCCATGACGCATCATATAGATATAATTTTGTATTTGACATGTTTAATCCATTTAATGCTATACCACTTGGATCGGTTAATCCTTGTATAGATGCAAATGTGTTATTTACCATATCTTGTAATATTTCAGATGTTCTATACGTTCCATTTTTAAATTTGATTGTATTGGAACTTATGTCTGCTATACCAATATCCGGATTTGGCGTAACAACGATAATATTATTTGTATCATCTATCTTAAATGGAAATTTTTTCTTCAAATCTCCACTTCTAAACAGTGCGTTTTTTGGCGTTATTTCACCATTCAAATCACCTGATGGTATGTTCATAATTTGGTTACCAGAAGGATCGTCAAACCGAACACTCGAACCATTTATATCTATATTTGCGGATGAACTTACATTGTATCCAGGCAACCAACAATAACTCGCATCAGATAGATCGCCTAGATCTTTTAAAAAACACGATGATAAATCGAACGTATAATTTATTTCATTGAAATAGGTTAGCATATCAAACTGCATACGACATCGGTTAGTTCCTACGTCATAAAATGCTTCTGCCTTTACATAACCATTCGAAATATCGTTACCATTTACATCTTGTATATTACTAAGTTTCGTGTTAATTTCTGAAGTTAAGTACGTTTCATTATACCCATATATTCCAATTAAATTATTCAATGTATATCCTTCATCATAACCAGCCGAAATGTCTGTTGAAATTTTCATAAAACGATTATTATAACTATTGTCATATCCGGGTTTATTACACTGTAATAATAATGTTGGACAATACGATGAGTCAATTGAATATAATGTATTAATGGGTGTGTTTTCTGCACGAATCGAATTGGGTTGTGTAAAAATTGTATTTTCATCAAACATAAAACACGAATTTGCACCTGTCCAAATTGGTCCTTGCCAATATTGATTTCGTATATTTTGAGATAAATTATTTAATACATTGTTTTCATCTGGAAAAATAATCACTTGTTTTGCATTTCTCTTTTTTTTTGTTGTTTCTCTATTTAAGAGCGTTCTTAATTGATAACGTTGTAGTGTGGTGACTGAATTGTCTGTATTTGAATAGGAAATGTCATATTGATTCAATGATGTATTTATTCCCAAAAATTCATTTTGAAGTAAAGCACGATTAATTGACTCTAATAATGTGGGACGTGTATATAGACCAGAAACATCTCCAAATTCGATTTGATAGGATTCTAACACATTCGATGATGTATCGGGATGGGTTGAATATATTGATGGACCATCATAATTATAAATAGTAAAATAATTATTACCTACTATATTATTCGACGGATCATTGATAACTACATAAAAAGAAGCGTTTGGATTAAACTGATTGTATGTAATATTACTTAAGTCTGTATTCACTCTACCGGTCGCGTTGTATGAATATTCGTAGTTTGAATAAATACTTTCCATAGGATAAGCACTTGGAACACTTTTAACCCCTTCAATATTTCCACTTGAATCAATATTATTACTTAAATATCTTGGAATTACTAGATCTCCGTACCCCAAAAATCCGGGTATTGATTTAACTGCTTCGGTTTCATTAAATGTATTTGTAAATTCATTAAAATATAAATAAAAATTAGTTTCATTATATACTTGCTGAAGATCCAATGTTAGTGTTAATTTGGAAGTTTCTGGATTATACGATACACTGGTTGTACCAAAATCAATATCCGTATTCTTGGACGCAACTGTTTGTACCGATTCATTTATTGCATCAATTAATTGTGTTACGTTATATGATCCAGCAACAATACCAAAACTTAAATCATATACACCACGAATACCATCAACATTTCCGAGTAACTGAAAATAATTCGCGTTATATACATTACTTATGTTATACCACGTGTAAGGAATGCTTACCGAATGTAATCGCAACGAGACTACGTTATTTAATGTTTCAGATAAATTGATAATATAATCAGTAGAAGACGGATAAGTTTCATAATTTCTAAACTGACTATCTAACTGCAGTACTCGTTTTTGTGTCTCTTTTAAGAGTGGATTTAACGAACTTGCCCCATAATCTAATGTAGTTGTTTGAACTAGTTGCTGGTTTTTTTCACCTTCAAATGTTAATTCATTGTTTCCAGTTACGCCTTTTCGATCATCAATTTCTCCTACATTGGGATTTTCATAATTATCATTGGTTGTCATACCCTCTATTATGTCATCGCTTTCAAAAAAATGACTATATACATCTTCAAAAAAAGATTTGATTTGTGTTGCCTTAGTACCTTCTACATCACTATATTGGTCAATTACTGACAATATCTTCGCCTCTAATTCTCGGTCAGTTGGGTTATTTAAATCCAACATTTCATATAATTCATTATCGCTATAATTCGTTATATCATATAAATCCTGGTTTTTTTCTTTCATTAAGACAATGTATAAAATTCATTTATATTATTTTATCGTAATAATACCATTTTATTTGATACGCGTTTTAAACATTTGAGTCATAAAATCCACTAAATCAGGTTTTCCTAATTCTTCTAACCGTTTTGACATTTTAAACAACATATCAATCGGAAATGCTTTTATACCTGACAAACGTTTTTGATGTCTCTTCCCAGTAAAACATAATATGTCGAATACTTTCATTATTTCCTCTTCTTGATCTGTCATATCATTTCGGTCAATGCGATTCTTTCCCAAATACACATAACGATTGTATTCAGGATTTTCATATACATTGTATTGTTTGTTTCGCATAACCGGTTGATTCTTTACCATACCTATTCCCATAATACGATTTTCGCTATTATTCATTTCTAATACTAACAAAATATCATCTCCTGTAAATGAACTTGTTGCTTTCCCGGGAACTCCGTACGCACAACCAAGCGTTGGATGATGTTTTTCACGATATGTTTCATTTTCACACCATGTGTCTTTATTGAACCGTGTTGTTACAACACGCGGTTTTGTTTCGTTATAATAACTACGTAGTTGATCATTACTACGTAATTCCTTCCTACGCATACATTTCAACGATTTTTGATACATATTTTCTTTCTATTTCTTGTTTTATGTTTGTATTCTTCAATTTTATAATTCATTGAAACCCGTTTAAACACTACTCTCTTTCATGTAATATAATGTTTCGCAATGAACTGTTGGATACTGTACGCAAAATTTGCTCCCCTGGAAAAGGTATTTTAGCTGCCGATGAAAGTACTGGAACGATTGGAAAACGGTTTGACAATATTCACTTAGAAAACACCCATGAAAATCGGTTTGCTTATCGCGATCTATTGTTTCATACTTCAGGGTTGAATCAATACATTAGTGGAGTGATTACCTACGAAGAAACATTGTTCGATGAGAAAAATGGCGTTCGTTTGATTCAACCACTTCTTGACAATGATATTGTCGTCGGTATTAAAGTAGATAAAGGTGTAAAATCTTTATATAACCACGATGAAACTGTTACACAGGGAATGGATGATTTGGACATTCGATGTAAGCAATATTATGATGCCGGAGCACGCTTTGCCAAATGGCGCGCCGTTTTGAAAATTGATTCCGAAAAGCATCTCCCATCAGATGTTTCAGTTCATGAAAATGCGGTTACGTTGGCAAGATACGCATCAATTTGTATTCAAAATGGTTTGGTACCCATTGTTGAACCCGAAATTTTGATGGATGGTAATCATGATCTCCAAACATCACATGATGTGTCTGTACGTGTATTAAGTCAAGTATATAGCGAACTTGTTCGTCATAACGTGGATATTGATTGTACATTGTTAAAACCCAATATGGTTCGACAAGGAGTTTCATGTACCGACCAAATTGACTGGGTAAAAGTGGGGTCTTACACTGTTCATGCGTTTCAACAAACGGTTCCTGTTTCGATGCCAGGCGTTGTGTTTTTGTCTGGGGGTATGTCTGAAACAGAAGCAAGTGTCGCATTAAATGAGATTAATAAATGTTCTGGCACAAAACCATGGCGTCTTACGTTTTCTTACGGACGAGCACTTCAATCGAGTGTTATTCAAGCGTGGGAAGGCAAGGACGAGAATATTGACAAAGCACAACAAATGTTGCTTACATTAGCACAAAACAATAGTTTGGCATCGCAAGGTACATATGATGGTATTGTAGAAGGGGGGAAATCTCTTCATGAGAAAAACTATGTGTATTAAGTATTCATCATTTGTATTATTTTTTTGTGTAATTCGTCCATAATATGACATTCTCCCTCTTTTGTATAATGTGCTTTGTCAGCAATGTATTTGTCCTCATTTTCGGCAATTGATAGACTTGGATTGAAAAAATGTGTGGCATGTTTTTCTAGACATCGGATAATTGAACGGCGATTTTGTACTGGAATGACGCCCTGAAAATGACTTACGAAAAGCACCTTTTTATTTATATTATGAATCATTGTCTGAATATCCATAATATTATTTGCTAATTCTTCTTCTGTTAAGAGTTGCGTATCATATGGGTCACTTATTTTATCTACATGTTGATGTGATAAATATAAGTTTTTGTTTTCTTGTATGATCGTTTTCATAGTAGCAATTTCTACAATGATTATTTCACTTTCATAAAACGCATCACATAATGACTTGAATTCAGACTCGCATGGAAATATGGAAACAATGTGTTCTTTGTTCGTTCTCATTATTAAGGATTGGATAACTTGTTTGATGTAACTCGAACAAAATATAGACCCGAAAAAATTTTGATTAGACCATAGCGTTCCTAATGTGTCGTATTCCGCAAAATACCCCGTTTTATGATTATTATCACAATTAAATGGTCTATGTATTCGACAACTAGCTAAAATATATATTTTTGGTTTCATTATATAAATATAAGTGTATTATTTTATATAATGGATACAAGTAATAACGATGTCGAAAACCCCCCTATTCCGATTGACTCCGAAATTGTGAATACCATCAAATCAATTGAAAACGAATCGGTTGTCGTCGAACATGAAGATATTGATGATGATTATTCGAATCAATTGGACGAAAAATTGAATGAAATACGAAAGACATTTCAACATATTGTTCCAAATGGAAATGATATTGACATTATGCATAATAGTGATAGTCCATTAACTATTTCTTATCATAATAGCGACGATGAAGACGAACCATCAAAATGTTTCAAAGAACTTAGTTATGAACAAGTGGAACGTTCGCTAGACAAATACTACGATAATGACAATAAATATTCGAACGAATTGGACATTATGATTACTTTTATGAAAGGGCAAAAGAATTTATATATTCAATCACATTTGTTATGTAAGCATAAATTACATATGTTAATGATTCCCGCAATGTTGTTATCTACATTTCTTACCTTTTTGACGCCTTTTTCTTCTTCTTGTGAAAATAATTGGAATGTCATCTTGTTGGCAACACTAAACGGGATTACTACGGCACTCTTGACACTCATTAATTATTTAAAGTTAGAAACATCGACACAAACCTTTTTTAACACTGCTAGACAGTTTGATAAGTTGGAAACATCCCTTGAATTTGTAGCTAGCAAATTGATGTTTATAGAAAATGAAAATGAAAAATCAACGATCGTGTATGAACATCTTCAAGAAGTAGAAACCAAAATTAATGAAATGAAAGAATGGAATTCTTTGTTTTTACCGGATGAAATGCGTGGAATGTTTCCGTTGATTTGCCATATCAATATATTCTCTTTTATAAAACGCATGGAAACAAACAAAAAAAGTATGGTGGAACGTTTCAAAGATATTAAAAATGAAATTCGTTATATTGTATATAGTCATCATTCGAAAGAACTTCCCGATCAATCAAACCGCATACACAAACGACTACAATATTTGATTGATTCGAAAGATAAAATAAAACAACAGTTGATTCATTATCGAAACGCATATAGTTATATTGATGAACTTTTTACCATTGAAATAAAAAATGCCCGATTAAAAGGGGTACTCTGGAAACAACCCCCATTGACACATTACGACCATTCAAACCCAGTTGTAGATAGATATATTCAGGGACTAATACGATGAAACCAAACGCCAATATTCTTGATTCTCATACACAATTTTCACATTCTCACCTCTTGAAAATCGATCTAATATGTATGCACCATTTTGATTGTTCTGATTAATCGTCATTTTAATGAGCAGACGCTTGAAATTCTTTTCATTCTTTAATGGCTTTTCGACAATGTGTTTTATTTTTCCAGCATTTATTTTACATAATTTTTTATATATAAATTCTTTTGGTATCAAATTTTCTACACGAGGAATACACATGGTTATATCTTTATAAGTCATATTTCTATTGAAACAGTGTGTTGATAACATTGTTTCAATTTTATCACTGTGCTGTATCACATAAACTGTAATTCATAAAAGTATATAGTTTATATTCAAACTAATAAGGGAGGGACAATGATACGGTTTTGTGCGGATGTGATACGTAGTATTCCGACACTTATTCTTTAAGTGCTTTTACAACATCTATAGATTAATTTAATTCACTACAAATATCATCCCATGTAATCACATTTGGTAGAAAATCGTTGTATTTTTCATTATTCGTGATCACAAATACATCATTTACTTTGGATTTTACTTGATTTAAATAAGGTTTAAAATCACCATCTGAACTAATCAGTCCCACAATGGATTGATCGTTACTATTTAATAAATCTCGAATAATCACCATATCTGCTCGCTCTTTCTTTTTGTATGGATTCGGCACTAAATGTAAATGGCATCCGGCGTCATTTAATTCCATTTTTCTTTTGTCATTTAACCCTTTCTCTTCAAAATAACATTTAATTACTATTTTTTTGTCAGGATAAATTGATTCTACATAACTCTCTATGATAGACACCAGTTCGTATCCACTTTTGTTGACAGGAATTCGAGCATTTTCAATATCCCAAAATAGGATTACTTCGCTAGGATCTTGAAATTTTCTTACAAAATCATTCATTTCGCGTAAATCATTTGTCAATTTATCAATTTTTTTATTTATTTTTTCCATTATTTTTCTTGTCATTTAACATATATTACTATTTAAACCCTTTCATAATTATTGGTATAAATATCGTTTGTACCAATAAAAAAACTTCATTGTATATTTCAAATGGTTGAAGAAAATGTGGATGATCTTGATCTTTCTTGGACCAACGAATATTTACGAACATTACATGGCGGTCTTACATATCAAAAAGAACCCATGAACACTATGAATGTCCATATTTATTATTCGAATACAGAAAACAAAATAATACAACGTCTAAAAACAAATATACATTTAACAATAAATGATCAATATGATAGTAGTTCATTACTAGAAGAAGACTTAATTTCACTTATTCAGCAATACCGCATCTTGAATAACACAAAATATAAATGTGATGGTATAATGAAATTTCATATTGATATTGATCCCACTTTAATTATTGACCATGTTAATGACGAAGACTTCCAATTTCATAATAAAGATTGTGTCGAAATATATGATATACCTCGCAATATTCATGTTTCGCCTTCCCTGTTTATTTTTCATCATATTAACTCGATTCATATTTTGTTTCGTGAATTAATTCTGGTAAATCCAACAAACAAACCGGTTCCTTCTATTTTACGAAATAAACAGGGAAAATATACCAAAAAACGGGTTCGAATTGCTGAATTACCGGAAACACGAAAAACACGAAAACATTTATAAAAACCATTTAATCATTTCCTATTATACTAGTTAATGGATTTTCCAGTTCTTCGCGAAGACGATTCTATTTCTCAGTATCAAATATTGTTTGTAGAATTGTGGAAAGATGTTTGTAATCATGATTGTACAAAATTAGACCACATTTCTGTTATTTCACAACAATTCCATAGATTAATGAAGTTGCTACATAAAAATGTACCCCCAAATGATTCCATATCCTATGCTATTTATCAACATAATGTCTTTCAATTATTCTCATTTGTTGCCTATATACGCGACATTCACAATGAACACGGTTATCGTTTGCTATATTACTCTTTCTTACATGTGTGTTTTGAATATGAACCTATTTTGACCCAAAATTTTATTGAATCGATGCTTGTTATTCGTAATAATGTATTTCCATGCGGTTCGTGGCGTGATATTTGTGGTTTATGTAATTATCTGAAAAATAATACACCTCTTGGTTTTGAACATCCATTGATTGACTTTTCAATTGAAATAATGAATAACACATTACATACCGACTGGACTTACTATCAAGAGAATAATACTACTTATACAAATGTAGCCAAATGGGTTCCACGCGAATCATCCAAACCAAACAATTGGTTGTTTGAACTTCTTGTTGTTAATTGGTCCAAAAAATATTCCCACTATTTACCTGATATTCACAACAAGTCTTATTTTCGTGCTTTGCTAAAGTGTAAAACCAAATATAGAAAAATGGTTTCCACACTTAGTTCATTGTCTCATGTAGTAGAGCAAAAACTATGTTCTAACGATATTCAATCCATTGATCCATGTCAAATTCCTAGTGGGGCATTTTCAAAATACTGGAATGTATTCATGAATCAAACCGATTCGTATGATGAAAAACATGGCGACTTTCAACATCGAATGACCGCATTTCAATGTGGTCATTATATTTTGTCTTTGCCCGATATACCCTTTTTTAATCACAAAATATCTACGTCCAATTTATGGTTTCCACAACATATTGATAAGTATGTCAGTAAAGCGCTACGATGTAGCACTATTATAGAACAACATACGCATTCTATATATCCATCGAAGTTATCACTTGAAATTGATTTGTTAAATAGTAAATGGCAACAACTTTATGATAGTTGGTCAATCGCACATATTTTAAAACCGAATGCTCTTCCGGTTATTCATGTACAGTGTCGTTCATTTTGTGACCTTCAATTACATCAAGCAATTGGTAGAGCGTGCTTATTAGCACAATCTTCGAATATAAAACGTATATTGTTTTCATGTCATGTTCCTATTTGGATAGATATTAGTCATTGTTCTGATTTCGTATCCATTATTCAGACTCTTTATCAAAGTTTGCGAAATGAAGTGTGGGTGAATCCTTCTCTTGAACAATCTCTATTGTTGTTAGGAAATGATCATCCATTTTCATTGTATATTATTCGCGAATACGGCAATTGTTCTATTTATAATAGTGAAAAAACATATGTTTCATTAAGTAATATATTACAAAACCAACGATATAGGTTTTTCTCTGAATAATATAATGGGATGTCTGCCGTATTTCTTTTCTTGTTTTTTAAAAAAAGAACAAAAAAACGATATTATGAATCCATTATGTAAAAGTGACTCATGTGATACAATTGATCTGAATTCGGGTGCGTATTATAATACACACAATTCAATTACTACTATATTGTCACCAAAAAAGGTTCGGTTCTCATCCTTTACTGACGATCATTAAACTTTACATGAATTTGTTTTTCTTCTTGTAAGGTTTGTAATTTATCTTTCCTGCGATTGTTCAATATTCGTTCTTTATTTTCTTGGACTGCGGTGTTAAATTGTTTCATTGTCTGTTTGTAATGTGTTTTGTTTGTTTTTGTAAAAATAATATGTAGGTTCTTTCGTATTTCTGATGGCAATAATCGATCAGTAGGTTTAGATAATATGTTTCGTTTCAGTAATTCTACATATTTTGTTAAAAAATGCTCTGGATCTTTTGTTACTAAGTATGTAAGACCTGAAATATGTAATTCGATTAAATACATAATCGATATACTGTACGTATCCCATGTTTTGTGTGACGAACTTACTATTGTCCAAATCTCTCTCCATGTTTTGTCTTTGAAACTAAATACCCATTCTAACATATCTTTTTCATACTGATGTAATTCTTCTTCCGTAAAAATCTTCTTGCTTTGGATTAATCCATGTTTTTTTATGTACGTTTTCACTATTGATTCAAAACGTTTTGTGTTTGTTATTTTTTCGTCTAACATTGTGTCATTTATTGTTTTTCCCGAATTGGATAGTTCTTTTGCTATATGTGATAATAAAACCGTTTCGATTGTCCATGGAATATAAAAATCAGTGACAATGCCGAATCTATTTTCTTGGACTTTGTATTTCGTCATTTCTAAATTTTGCCCTTGATAAGATAATCCGAAATCTATGATTATCGGAACACCTTTTCTATCATCATACATGATATTGTTATGTTTTAAATCTAAATGAATGACATCTATTTGGTTCAATGTTTCTAAACTTTTTAGTAAGTATATATGCGTTTCGGCAACTTTTCGAATATACTGTTTTGTGTTTTGTTTCGTTGTTAGTTCGCTTTCTAAATAATCTCCCAATGTTTGCTTTCCTACATATTGAAGTTTGTTTGATAATAGTCCCGTTTTCTTTATTTTGTCTTTTCCTTGAACGATCATTTTACACGTTGAATACTTTCCTTCTTCCATTTTACCGATTTCAATGGGGCAACTTTCCAAAATAGGTGCAAAACGATTATTATAAATCTGTTCAGGCAAAGATGTTATTATTTTACCGATTATAATTTCGTTTTTACTCGTTTTGTCTTTTCGTTGCATTTTCGATAAGTATTCATTTGAACCTATTTGTTTTGTTTTACAATCAATGTTTGGACGATATACACAACCATATGTTCCTTGTCCTATTATATGAATATTTTCTTGGGGCATTTATTTATATACTATATACACATGAATTCTATTTGTTATAAGTATAATATGTTGTTTGTAACACAACATATTACACAATTACCATTTTACCATTTTACTGGGTTTCTTCGAGTAAGTCGTTTTTTACTACGTTCTTACCGCCCATTAGGTTAATGTAGCGATGAGAGGTGGTTTCGACTAAAGCACCATTTGCCCAAACACCGTATTGCATCTGATCATTATCAAGAGCAAATGAATACACGGTATAGTCAGTTGTGGCCATTTTCTTAAACTGACTGCATGAATTTGCGGTCAAACGGAACTTACCGTCAATATGCCATCCCCAAGGACGCTTGTATTCCGCATTGACCATTTGAAAACGTTCGACTTGGTCAGCATATTCGGGATCAGTTTCATCCACTAAAATACTATGAAGACCGGTCATTTCTAAATCAGCAATCATGGAACCCGTCTTCTTCATTCTGTACATACCCATATCTACATCGGTTCTACCTAAACGATATGTTCCTGTCTTCATTATTTCGATTGGTCTGTATCCATGCTTGAATGTTTTCACTAACATTCCTTTGTAAAGATTTTCCACAGGAACATACGTGTCCTTGTTGTCCAAATAACACAATATCTTTGTTCCTTTATTGAAGCAAATTGGTTTATTAAACTCGGTATAAAGGGGGGTTGCTGTTGTAAAACCATATAATTGATTGTTTAAAACACCACTGTTAAACAACATATTTGTTAAAATGTCGTTGCTATCTATTTTCCAGGCGTTTATTTTTCTCTTAAAATCGGTTGCTCCCGAAAACATTTCTGTAAAATCAATGACAGGTGAAGACATTCTATAATATTCTGTTATATAATCAAAAATACTAATATTATTAATACCAAAATTATGATTTTGCTAAACTATGGATTTTACAGAAAATATGAATGAACACATATCATTCATATTTTAAACGCTCTCAAAAGGGATCGAACCTTTGACCTCACGATTAACAGTCGTATGCTCTAACCAACTGAGCTATGAAAGCAACCTAATATTCTTTTATACACACACAATACTCCAGATGATCTTTATGGCGGCATCATTCCGAGGAGTTCTCTCTCTTTCTTTTTATATTATTTTTTGTACATATTATTTTCCCACACGGGGAATCGAACCCCGACCGTCGCCTTGAAAGGGCGATATCCTAACCGTTAGACTATGTGGGATTAAGGGAACCAATAAAGGAACCATGGTATGCTTAATACAACAGATTATATAAAATAGCAGGGTTTAAGGGAACCTAGGTGCCCTTAAACCCTGTTAGCAAGAGGTAGTTTCGATCTACCGACCTTTGGGTTATGGGCCCAACGCGCTGCCTCTGCGCCATCTTGCTGGTAGATTTACGACATTCCGGTCGGTAGTAAGCCCCCTTTTTTCCTCGCTTGCTACTGTGAAATCCCCGATTTAACAATCTGGTTTGGTTTTATTTAATTAAAGGTTGTAAATCATGATCCCTCCATTTCCACATGAGACTTCTGGTTCTAGACCAAGGGATTGTCTCTTCCCTTCACCCGATGTCGGGCTCGAACCGACGACCACACGCTTAAAAGGCGTGCGCTCTACCAACTGAGCTAACCGGGTATAAGCTCCTACCGAGATTCGAACTCGGGTTTCAGGATTCAAAGTCCTGAGTGATAACCACTACACTATAGGAGCAGACAATATAACACAATATAACACAAATATACATTTTTTGCACGATGAGGGGTTCGAACCCTCGCAGCTGACGCTACCAGGTCTTAAGTCTGGCTCCTTAGACCACTCGGACAATCGTGCTTTAAAACAGTTTTTCGACATATTTAGGTCGTTGTGCTCCAATGCGGGCTCGAACCGCAGACCTCTGCTTGACTCATTGCGCTAATTTCTGCCGTATAAGAACAGCGCTCTAACCAACTGAGCTATAGGAGCATCGTCCCCCCAGGACAATATAACTAAACAATATGTCTTTAATATATTATAATAAAATACTTTTTCAATCAACATGAGATTGACGATGAAGATGACTTTTCTATCTAAACCAAACATATCTCACGTTAATACAACTTCTGTTTCTATGGAAAGTCCCTTCTCGCAAAACTCTACGTTTGTACTCTATTTAGAACCGGTTTATAATTCCTTCTTACAAACGTATCAAAATATCATTACGTTGAACGTTATGCCACAAGGACCTCTTCGTAATATGGTTACGCATTGTCAGTTTCCTAAATTGTCTCCCTTTCAAGAACCCAATGCCACCTTCGATCCTATGATGAATTGCGTTTATGTATTGTTGCGATTTCCGGTTTCACAAATTGGATCGGGATATGGTGCTTTTAAACATGCTTCCAATTTAATGGGTGCTGATGATATTCCGTCTGTATTTTCATATTTACAATCACAAGGTTATAAGGTCGATACTTCTTTAACATCTATGTTACAAGATGGGCGTGTTATTGTTGGTGGGGTTTCCGATAAACGCTATTCGGGTAATCGAAAAATGATTGCGATGGTCTCTTATTTACCCTCTACATAATTCAAATTTTCATCAGTGTTAATTGTAAAAGGATTTAAATTTAATTTATCTCATTTTATTATCATGTTTTATATAATACTTATTTTTATGTTTTTTACGCGATCTGTTTCTTTTAGTGGATCACATTTTATTCGAACACATTCTCATATTACCATGCGCGGATCTAAAAAATCCATTTCACACGACGTATTTCTCCCAGACAAACCCGTTTGTCCTATTTATAAACCTCGAGGTCCCAATCAAAAGGTCTATGTTCATTATTTACACGATCCACAAGTTTCCATACTTATTGGCACCGGTCCTGCCGGAACTGGCAAAACTTTGTTTGCTTGTGCTACTGCTGTCCAAGAACTCATGGATCGCAATATTGATAAAATTATTTTAACACGCCCCATTGTTCCTGTGGAAGAAGACATTGGGTATTTACCCGGTTCCCTAGTAAATAAAATGCATCCTTGGACTCGTCCCATTTTTGATATTTTGGAGGAGTTTTATTCATTACGCGAAATTGACTCAATGATTCACTCGGGTATTATTGAAATTTCTCCACTTGCTTTTATGCGCGGGCGTACATTTAAACGCTCTTTTATTATTGCTGACGAAATGCAAAACTCCAGTCCTAACCAAATGCTTATGTTAGCCACACGATTAGGTGAGCAATCGCGCATGGTCATTACGGGGGATTTGAAACAAAGCGATCGGTGTGAAAACAACGGACTCTTGGATTTAATGAACAAATTGGATGCTTATGAAAAACCTATGAGTGAAATTAAAATGGTGAAATTAGATCAACGCGACGTTCAACGCAGTCGGACGGTGTCCAAGATATTGCGTATCTATGGTGACAATAGTGATAGAGAACCAAGTTCGCATAATCACAGTTCGTATTCTGTTTTTTCTAAGTATTCCGACTCATAATCTATGTGCTTTCGTTTTTGTATATTATTATATAATGACTATTCGTATTTTATCAAGCAAAACTCATTCTTTTTTACATCAATTCCAGTTTTTCAAGGGTTCAAAACACATTGGTCATTGTAGAACGGTTATAAACAGTGGTGTTGCGGTTTTGAGCGATTTGGAAATTTATGATCAATATAAAAAACAGGGTTTTGGAACTCATTTCTTACAAGGGACGGAAGATCAATTGAAAAAGAAGTTCGACGTCCAAGACGTGTCATTGCTTGCTTGGCAACCGACTGGAGGATTTGAAGTTGTGGATTTCTTTACAAAAAATGGTTATGAACACTTATTGAAAGATGTTGGGTCTTATGACGATTCTGTCACTATTTACGATCTACATCGATTACATAAAAAATTATAATATGTTCTTTTATGTTTCATATTATAATTCACAATACAATATACATTGTCCTTCGTTTTCTAAACACGATTCTACTTGACGACCCAAACAATAACTCGCAATTTTGTTTAATGGATGTGTTTCGTTTTCCGATATATAAGTAGTTATTGTATCAAAATGTCCTTCAAATGCGTTTTGTAAATTTTTGGGCAACTTGTTACACAGTTCTTTCAAATGTTCATCAAATGTCATTTCAATCGATTTCAACGACTCCTTTAATTCTTGTAAATGACCTTCATCTATTTCATAAATAATCTCATTGTCTTCGTAAAAATGTATCCCATTTTCTATGTTTTCTCCTTCTTTGTCCAAGAAATCTTCCAAACTATCATAACAATCTTTACAATATTCATCCTTTTCATCCTCTATGTAGCAATTACATCCTATCCATAACAATCTCGGTTCATTTGCTTGTATATTTATCAGATTTTCTATATCATTACTCGACTGTAATCCAACCCAAAATTTTCCTTCGATGGATCCACTATAATAACGACCCATTTTCTGTATATATACCAAACAATATATTTAAGTCCTATGTGTCATATGATTTTTTGGTACTCCTATAATTTTTATCTCGATATCTTCTTCTTCTTCTATTGTTGTCCAAGAAATCAAAAAATATTTACACATTTAATAGGAAATATTCTTGATCGTCAAAGAAACTACTATAGGAACCTGGTCCATATCTTGTATGGACTATTTGAATTCGGACGAGACGATTTTGTAGCAAAAGGACTGTTTGTAGTTCTAACCAATTGATCAATATAGTTGGATAATTTGTCATTTGGATGTGTCAATGGTATTGTATTGTATTGTCCTTCTTGGATACCGTTATTTGCGACGTCAATATCAATCACAAAACTAGCAGTTCCTTCATTATTTGCAAATTTTAATTTTCCCGACAGACATTCTTCAAATACATCGCGAACATATTCTCCATGTTTTTCCTTCATCTCTTTCCAAAGTGTATTACAAATATCATATTGTTCTTTCCATTCTCGATATTGATCTCTTGCTCGAATAAACTCGGGATCTAAGTTCGCATCCTTTTTTAATTGATTGACCGTATATTCACTAGTAATAATACCATCTGGTAAATGGTTGAATATTTTTTCTAATAATTCCAATAATTTTAGGTTTGGACGATGGTTCTCATAAAATACACTTAACATTAGCGCATATGTTTCAGATACATTCGATGATGTGGGGCGACCAGCACCCTTTTTTAGGGAAATTTTGTGTTTTACTTCAGGGTTGTTTTTAAATATAAGTAACGCGTCTGTTTTTGATTGATCTACTAATGGTGTGCTAGGTTTTTTTTGTTTTTTTAATTTTATATAACCGTCTGATAATATACATTTTTTACTGAAAATAGATGCGACCCAAACATTTTGTATAGACGATTGATTGAACAATTGAACAAACAACTCTTCGTTCTTTAACCCTCCGTTTTTACCTCCTCGTTGCATAGTTGATATTATTTTTTGCATGTGAATACATTTCGGTATTGTTGAAAAAGAATTTCAATTTTGTATTTTATACAACCATATGCCCAAGTGAAATATAGAACTCGAACATTTTTTATATAGATCTATCCTTCTTTTTCTATTGTAGTCCAAGAAAGACATTATAAGACACATATTATTCCTCCTCTTTTCGACCATTTTCTTCATTTGTATTACTATCAAATGGTTCAGCAACACTAGTTATTACCTCCATAGATAGTTTCCCTGCTAATTTCAGTACATTCCACACATATTCTAACATATTCTATAGTCCAAGAAATTATCAAATACAACTATTTTGTTGTCTTATGCTATATGGTTTTTGAATTATTCGGCATAAGTTGTTTAGTATCTTGTATATACAACGTGTCTCACTTTTTACCCGAAGAAACAAACAACCATTTTCAATCGAGATCACATTTCTTCCTTTATCCGTACAACTTTCCGCACCCATTCACTTTAGGAGAGACGAACATTCGATAAGACTGGATATGTCCCAGACACCCGAGCACCCAGAACCCAACGGATCTATGCCCCAACTCGTGTCCAAGACTGGGTTCCAAGGTTCCGTTGAAAACTCTTGTATGTACTTATCGGGAAATGAGTGAGTTATTGATTTTCCAGTGATTTATCGGAAATTGAGTAAAATTGAAAGTCTTTTCTAGCACTTATGGTAAGAAACAATGATCATGCCTCGTTACAAAAGATCCCCCCGCGAATTCGGACTCCCTCCTCGCGCTGCTGGGGGCGGAGAAGACTATGTTGCCGGCATTCCCCGCAACCTTCTGAATGACTTCAATCGTGAGGTTACGGTTGTGATTCCAAAGGATCCTGTGAATGTATCTTCCGCGCCCCCTTCTTCCAAAACTTCTTCTCGTTTATAAGTACCGTTTCTGTACAAAGAGTCCAAGACCCAAGATCGTGTCGGCAACTAACGGCAACGATGCTATTTTGTCCCCTTGTAGAGAATATATTGCCCCAGCACCATAGAGAAGACCGTGTATCAATCTATACTTGGCCCACCACGTGTGTCCTCCTGCTTCAAATGCGTTCAATCGCTGGTTTGCGAAATACAAATATAAAAAAGTGACTGCTATAATAGAAAGCAGAATACCGTAATAAAAAAGCGTTTTTTTGTCTAAATAGAGAGGTGCCAATGACAGACCTATGCGCATTGGCATGCATCCTAACAAAAAATAGTTGATGCTATTGTTTGTTGAATTCATCTTATATAATAGTGCTAAAAAAGACTGTGTGCGTTTTTCTTGGACAACTATAAAAAGGATTCTCCTTTTTCATACATTTCCAGTTGTATCTAATCTAAACTTGCTAAATATGCCATGTTCTATATGTGGTTCTATTACACATCATGCGAATGATTGTACCAGCGTAGAACTTCGACAGTCTGTTGATCGTATTAAAGCCTTATGGTTGGGCGAGAATATGCCTGAAGGTTGGACAGAGGAACTTGTGAAAAACTGGTGCGCCACTTCTCGTATAGGACTTCCTTATTGGAGACGTATTTGGAGTTGGTTAGATTCTGACTTTCCTGAACAGGAGGAGATAGTGTTACGAATACCGATTCCCGATAGACCAGCATATTGGTGTATATTATTCTTTATAAAACCTCGTCCCACAAGTGTTGGCGAATTCAAACAACGTGTTCAAGATTATGTACGACCTGCCCAATATCCCCATGCAGTTCTCCCTAGACCATTCGAAGATGTCGTTGCTCCTCCTAGACCTCCTGGTATTCCTCTCCAAATCAATATAAGTGATATATATCAATATCTAACAGATAATATATCTCACCTAATGTACCGGCGTGATAATCAGATACTTCCCCAAGTATTACCAGATCGACGCGCAATTGTAAGGAAGCATACAGACACTTTTAACACGTATCTAAGTAATAGTATTCGAAATCATCGTCGTCGTATCCTTCAACGACTTCAGGAATTTCAAACTGAAGTCCTTAACCTGAATAACAACACGAAAAATATTCGTCTAGTGATGGATGCTCCAGATAGTTCCGACTATTTTGTGGATCCCACATGTCCCATTTGTATGGAAGACATTTCACCCCAAACTGTTCTTGCGTTCGGTTGTAAGCACACCCTTTGTGGGAGTTGTACTGCCGAATCTTTAAAAAAACCAAACATTTGTTGTCCTACTTGTAGAACCCCTGTTACTGAGGTACGGTTCAGACCAAACACGGCACCAGACACTTTCCACAAGATCTCTTCCCATTTATCCTTTAGTTAGACTGTTTTAATTTTACACCTTTGATCATTTAAAACGCCGACTTAATTACCGAATACTATCTTATTAATTCAAGAGTTTTCATTAATAAATCGTTGCGAAAAAAATGCATAAAATTTGTAGTTCCTCTTCTTTTTACATCTCTTGTAAGATGATTGAGTTCATTCACTATTTCTTCATTAAAACAAGTTTTGTAATTTATTATTTTGAAATATTCACTTATTGATATAAATATATCACCTGAATATATATTACAATCAAAATCTAACTTTAATATATTTTTGATTGGTTGATATATTATACATATTTGGTTTGAATGATTTGAAATATTATCATAAACACCATCTAAATTTTCAATATATCCTAATTTTTGTAGTAATTGATTAGTAAGTTCTATAAAAAACGAATTGTTAGGATGTCCTCTGTTTTGAAATAATCTTTTTTTTTTATAATTATTCTTAACATATTCAAACATATTACAGCATCCGAATTCATCCAGTTTTTTAATATTATTTAATTCTCTGTTTAAATTTTCAAGAACAGTATCTTCATCTATATTTATGTTTGCAATCGCATTTTCTATTTGAGATATAGTTTTATTTTCGTTAATCAGTTTAAGTGTTAGTTCTTCATAAAAATAACCACTAAATGTATAATGGGGTAATATAAATATATTATTAGTTTCGGCAATTTGTTGGATATAATTATGATTTAACATTCCTCTATCATTTTTAATATATTGTATAATTAATATATCTGCTTTTTTTATTAACTCAACGTCATCATTCGTTAAATTATGATCAACGAGATATGTACCAGTTGCATAATTGATATAATAAATATCATAATCATCTAATATTTTATGATTATACCTTTTAATATTTCTGATAATATATCCTGCATGACAATTCATAGTGAAAACAATTTTTTTTTTCATTATTATATATATATATATTTTTTTAATTTTTACAATAATTTTAATTTTCAATTCTTATAGTATAAATGCCTACTCATAAAAGCAGTGATTATAAATTATCGGCAGTTAAATACTATTTATCTCATTCTAAAAACCAAGTAAAGACTTGTAAAAGATGTAATTAAAAAGGATAATAATTTATTGTATTCTGTTCCATATCAACATTATACAAATGCGATAGAGGGATATTTTAATGTATTGAAATCCCGATTACAAAAGAAAAAAGGATTAACATATAAAGAATTAGTTAATAATGTAAAAGATGTATTAGATGAATTACCAATACATATTTATAAAAATCTAATAAAAAGGAGCATATGATAGAAGTGAAAAAATATGTAAAACGACCTTCAACAAGAAAACTAAAACCTAAAAAATATCTGGATTAGGTCGGCGTTTTAAATGTTCAAAGGTGTAATATAGTACAAAAAGTCCTTATTTCCACTTATCGGGAAATGAGTGAGTTATTGATTTTCCAGTATTTTATCGGTTTTTGTAAAGTGCGTCCGGGGAATATTTTTGTAAAATTGATTGTTTTTTTTTCGGTTTTAGTGTAAGTAACCATAAAATTAAAACAATCAGATTAAATCAAGATGTCCGGAATTGGAGAAACGCTCATTATAATAGGTATATTTATATTTGTAATGGCAAGAGAATGGTACAAACTTGCCTATGAAAATAATTAAACATAGGAGGTTGTACAAATAAAAAGGGTCTGTATCCCTTTTTAACGTAACTCTTCAACGGACTTTTATTGGACACCCGGTCGAAAAAAATGTTCAGAAAACTCATAAAATTGAAGGTCTTTTTTGGGTTCTAAACAGTGGTATCAAACATTTACTTGAAGCAGTATTTCAACGCAAAACATGTCTAACAACGCTACTACTACCACTACCACTCAGGGATCTCAGGTGCCTTCTCCTAAGAAGGTTGCCAAGAAGGTTGCCCCTGCTGAGGGTGAGCAGGAGAAGAAGCCGCGCAAACCCACTTTGAAGGAGAAGCACTCTCGCTTCCTCGTATCTAACTATTCTCTTATTCAATTCCTCTCTTCCAAGGGACTCATTACTGACGAGGCAGTGGAGTCCGCATATTCCGAAATCAAGTTGCTCGCACCTGTCGAAGATCAGGAGGCATTTTACGAATCTTATCTTACTGAGTCCAAGACCACAAAGAAGGCGATGACCAAGTTCATTCGCGAACGCAACAAGCCCCCCAAGGCACCTAAGAAGACCCGTGCCAAGAAGGCAGATGGCGAAGTTGCTCCTAAGAAGTCGCGCGCCAAGAAGAACACGACCGTTGCCAATGACACTGAAGTCGATGTAGTTGCTCAGGCAACTGCGAATGATGGAGGAGCCAGCGATTTGGTGAATGAACTCACTGCCGCCGCAGTTGCCGCACCCGCAACTCCCGAAACTCAAAATACCGTAGAGGCACCCGGAGCACCAAAGAAGGAGCGCAAGCCTCGTGCTAAGAAGGCAGATGCCGAACCTAAGACAAAGAAGGAGGTTGCCGAGAAGAAACCGAAGGCCACAAAGAAGTCCAAGAAGGAGGAGGAGGCACCAGTTGTGGCAGCACCAGTTGTCCAAGAGGAGGAGGACGAGGAGATCCACACACAGGAGATTGAGATTGGTGGAAAGTCCTATTTGATTGATGGCGACAACAACATTTACAGCGTTGATACTCACGACGAAATTGGAACGTATGACCAAGCCACAAACACGATTAATGCCAACGTTTAAAACTTATTTTGTAATCTAATTAACTAACTTTCTTTTTTTTGCAACAATGTATATAAAACTTATTTTTTTCTACTTTCTATTATGTCCTCTTTTTGTGAATGTTGTGAATACGTCGCACAAAACCATAGTACTTATCTGAAACATCTTGGAACAAAGAAGCACGCCAAAAGGTATCTGGAGACAATAAAAAATATGGAGAACCCGAATCAAAATATAGTATTCTCTCATCTTTCCAAAGAAAGAGTCCAAGAAACACAAAACAAACAATCAGAGAAAAAGGGTAGAAAGGGGACATTAAAGAAGAAATGGGAAGAAAATGTCCAAGAAGAAGTTCCTCAGAACACACAAAACACTCATTTGGAAGAAAATGTCCAAGAAGGAGTTCCCCAGAAGACACAAAACACTCATTTGGAAGAAAATGTCCAAGAAGGAGTTCCCCAGAAGACACAAAACACTCATTTGGAAGAAAATGTCCAAGAACCTACCGATTTTGTTTTCTTGGACATGCGATTGGTTGAATTGTATAAAACGATATCAAGACCCATACATCCCACATTTTCATGGTTCATATGGTTATTTATATCAATAACTGGTTTGTTTCGTCCATTTCACAAAAAAACGGATGAAAAGGATATATCGGGAAATGAGTGATTTATTGATTTTACAGTATTTTATCAAAAAATGGATGGAAGTGTTCTATACATTGTAACGATTATGGTAAGAATGAAACGCTACATTCTATGAAAGACGAATATAAATTGTGCTAATTGATTCTAGGAATATAGGGGACGCAAATACTATCTGTATATGCTCATTCAATAAAATTGAATGAAACCGATTTTACAAGACAGATGACATCAAATATTTTATAAACCATGGTAAAAAATACGACCGGAGGAAGCAAACACAAAGGACTTGCTCGAAAACTTGTTAATGCTCCTGTTAATAATACACTCAGACTTCCACAAAATGATTCCGAATGTTTCGCAAAGGTTGTCAAAATGCTTGGCAATGGCATGTGTCATGTAAATCTTGTTTATAAAGAACAACTTCGACTTAACGTTGTTTGTCACATTCGGGGCAAATTCAGAAATAAAAATAAACGCACTAATCTTGTCTCTATTAATGATATCTTACTTGTTGGCATTCGCGAATGGGAATCTGATATTCATAATTGTGACCTTCTTCTTATTTACTCCTCTCACAATATTTCACTTCTTTCATTACCTTCTTTCGACAACCTCTCTATTTCTTCCTCTATACACGAGGAGGTCTCTTTCTCCAATTCTAATATTCAATCCAATTTTATTTCCAATATTCAATCCAATATTACTCAGATCGATTCTAACGATATCGATTTTAACGATATTTAACCCTTGTATTTATATTTTACTTATTACCAGGGGGTAACCCCCTGAAACCCCCTATTTTTATACAAAATTGAAGGTCTTTTTCATTGTTTAAGTGTTAATAAAACGAATAAGTAAATTACAATGACAGAATTAATTAACACAGAATACGCACAGAACGAGTGCTCAATCTGTTACGACGAACTTGGAACAAAAAACACTTGTACAACCCCATGTGGTCACCACTTTTGTTTCAACTGCATGATGGGAGCATTAAATCACAACAACACATGTCCGTGTTGTAGAAGTACATTAAGAGAAGACCCAATAGAAGAAGATAGCGATGAAGATGAGAGTGAAGACGATGAATTCGAATGGAATCCATATGACGAAGATACCGGTTATATAACGAGTTCATCTGGTCGCATAACAGGAACTTTACAAAGTGGTATAGTTACACGACACTACGAATATTCAGGTGAGCAATCTGGATTACTGTATAATGTTAAAAACGACGACCAATACGCAACGCCCGAAGTGATTGCTAAAAAAATCCAAGATGCTGGTTATACCACGGAAGATATAGTAGCACTATGGTTACAACGAGTTCAGAGATCAAAACCAAAATATAACAATAACAATTTTATAAACAAAATGATATCTGACATAGATGATATTATTATTACAGAAGACGATCAGCAACTTGACAGATCAAACGAGTTAGAGATGATGGGAGAAGAAGATCATCGAACAATCGAGAGAGAAAATATGGACACATTTGACCATTTCCCAGACTTAAATTTAAACCTTTTATTCAGTATGTAAAGTAAGACTAATTAACTACCTTTTTTATCAACATTATATATAAACGTTATATTAAATATATTATACTATTCTATTATATAATGTATACTTTCCCACTAGGTGACAAATTTCCTCATGTGATTCCTGCGTATATTGAAATAGCAAAACATTCAAATGTAAAATATGAGTGGGATGAAGAAAACAAGATATTAATGTTGGACCGTATTTTACATTCAGCCGTAATGTACCCCGAAAATTATGGTTTCATTCCTCAAACACTATGTGATGATGGCGATCCACTGGATGTCCTTATATTGTCAAGTTGTATTCTTCAACCAGGAACCATTGCTTACGTTCGTCCGATTTGTTATTTGAATATGGCAGACGAAAAAGGTAAGGATGAAAAGATGATTGCTATATTAGACAAAGATCCACGCTATCAGCATTATAGTAATTTAGACAGTATTCCCGAACATAAATTAAATCAAATCAAAGAGTTTTTCGAGACCTATAAGAATTTAGAACCAAATAAATGGGTCAAAGTTGAAAACTGGGAAGATTATGACAAAACGATTGATTTATTAAAACATAGTCACGAAAAGTATAAAACAAAATTGAAATAAACCACAATATCGAGATAAATAATCAAATAAATATCCATAATAATGTTATTTCTCATTTTGAATAGACGGGAAATAGATCCATATGAAAATCCTATGGAAATAGCAGAGCAATATTTTCATGTTCATTATTATGAAAATGAAAATCTAAATTTTGACAATATAGAAAAAATAAATATGTGTTGGAAAGAAACCACTCTCTATATAGTAGGTAGTATAGTATCCATTGCTAGTATTTGCTATATTATATACGATTTACATAATTTGAAAAAATCAGGTTTGTAACATCAACCGAATTTTACGATGTCCATTGTTTTCTCGATCAAAAAGGAATAATTTAAACATATGAAAACTGTAATTTGGTATATTATTGTGATGTTTAAAATAGGTTATTTTTTTCAAAGATTTCATATAAACACAATATCTAAACTCTCCATTGTCCTCTATTTTATCAAATATATATCCCTCAATATTTGCGTTCATTAACTCACTATTATGAGTACATGTATATAGTAAATCACATTCACTTTGGACCTTGCGAATAGATTTCATATCTGCGTTTAATTCTTGAATTTGCGACTCTTTTTTATGTATAAAATCCGAACACGTGTCATGGAAAGATATATTCATAATATTTGACATAAAATAATATTGATTCATAATATCTACCATACGTCGAATAGGACTGGTTATCTGGACATATCCATCAACATTAAGCAAATCATGTTCCACAGTTTCATTTTCATTGTATAAAACATATCCACTTGATACATTGTTCCACATAGAAATCGTTTGTTTTATATCTTTATCGTCAATATTATGTTGTATATGTTTTTCATATACTTGAATTTTTCGAAATAATCCACACTTATGATCGTATAGTAATTTGGCACTTTGACTATTCATAAATATCATCCAGTAAGAAATAACGTCATGACTATCCACAGTATTTGGATCCATTTGTTTCGTAATATTATATAAATTCTTGTAGTCACGATTTTTCAAAAGAGATTTTTCTTCATATACATAATTTGTATTGACACAAATAAGAGAATTATAAAAAGAAATACTATCGTATAACATATCGTTTTTGCTCGTGTCAAAAATAACTTCCATTGTAAAAGCAATTCTTTCTTTTCCTTCCAACAAACTACAAATATTGTCAGATAAACTTTCGGGCAACATCGTTCGTCGTTCTTCGGGCAAATAGATCGTAGATATTCTCTTACTTAGGTGTTCCCATAGTTGGTATATATCCAGAACAACCGGAACATTTGCGATATAAATGGATATTTTATATTGATTATTATTCAGGTATTCGATTGAAAACGCGTCATCTAGATCGCGACTATTTTCAGGATCGATTGAATAGACATTAGTGTTACGTTTATCCCGAACATTATATTGTGTATTTTCGAGAACATGTTCCACTAACAATGTCTCGTCCATATTTTTCAGACCGAATTTAACTTGTTTATGTAACGATGAAATAGAATACACAAGTTGTTTAGTCCATAACTGATAAGTACAAAAAGAAGCAAAATTATCGACATCGCCGAATGATTCGGTAAGCGTTCCAACGGGATGTTTTTGATCCCAGTGTTGAAATTTAAAGGTTACATATTTATTAAGATGGTTTTTACTAAACCCAATTTTCAATTCATATGGAATTAAAAACATTGGCAATGATTTATCATTTGGAATACACTTATAATACAACCTACCTTTTGGCGCTTTACCAAATGTTTTATTTCCCTGTAGAATTAATACCCCACAATGGTGCTGATATTCGCGAACAGGTGACGTCAATATAGTTACATTATTAGTATTTAGTTCAAATACATCTTTCGAGAAGACCTTGTGTTGCAGAGGTTCAAAATTTTCCATAATCATTGGTTCTGTAGTCCAATCATTATAATCGCGCGAATTTGATGAGAATATGTAATTCATACACTATATAATATGGTTCTATGTTTAAACCATTTTCAATAACAAAGGTTTTAGTCCTTCATCAATAAATGGACATGAAATAATCAAATCTCGTTGTCTTTCTTTCAAATAATCCGGTTTTATGTAACTAGAGTGGATTGTTTTAGCATATTTTATCAGATTGTTACCTTTATAGTGTGTTCTACAGAGATCCCCTTCCTTATACATACTATACAAATAATCTTTTATCGAGAACTCACTATCAAAGGTATATTCATTAATAAATACGCACGGAATTTGATAAGAGTGACATAATGCCATAACATCTAAGACGTTAGTCATGATAAATTTACACTCCAATAACGAAAGAATAAACAGTTCTATTTTTTTGAAACTAGTAAAATCCCCTTTTGTTGTCATATGTTTGACATTCTCATCTATTTCCAGTTTTTTTGCTGAAAAATTATTTAACACGATGCCGATATTATAAAGTGGTTTGGTAAGAGGGTGATAAAGTAACGAAACAATTAATAGCGGATGTCCATAATAGGGTATATTTGCATGATGATTATTTTCAATTAGTTCTTTTGTATATGGACCACGTACGCAAAACAGTTTTGAATACATGATAACTGGATCGGATATTCTGGTTACATTATTCGAAAAGACAGTTGTTCTATTTTTATCACATATTCCCGACCCCCAAACAAGAGAATTATGTGTATTTTCGTTGATATTCGAGTTTAACAAAAAATGTTTTTCATTACATGTGACATGTTTATGTTGAAATCCACACAATTTTTCGAATATATAAAAATTAATCATGTTACCAATATTCCCATCTTTCGTATAACATAAATTCACTAAATTGTATGTTTCAATGGTATCATATTTAAACATCTTGCTATTTTTCGCGAATATATTTTTTATTTTATAATTGGATGAAATATAGTCAAAAAACTCCTGGTTTATAAAATTATCGTTCAGATGTTTTGTTATTTCAGTGGCATCCTTTTTAAAATTATATCGATAATTTGAATATTCACAAATTTTATCTCTTTTATATTGAATAATGTCATTATAATTATATTTTTGATTAGGGGATAGATTAACATAACAATATTCGTAATAATTATAATAATCATCATCGCACAAATATTGACTCATATATTCACGAAAAACCATATTTTCATACGATTTGAAATTCCACATATGTAAAAATAAACATCGGTTTAGATGAATCGTATTCGTCTTTACTTTATTCGGGAAATCACAATAACCATATTTTTTACCAAAAATTATCGAATTTTTCTTATATATGTATATTTCTTCGCAATATTTATGATTCATAGAAGTATATTCAAACGTAAATGCGATATTCCAATTTTGTGTAATGATCGTGTCCAATTCACTATTTGATAGTTCGTGGTATATATATTCCAATAAAAACTTATTATATAATATGAAATCATCGTCCCATCGCATAACTATATCATTAGATGCTTTATCCACTAGAAATTGTTTTTTCTTACCTAAATCTTTTCCACAATGTTTGGTTCGAAATATGGTTACGTTCTCGTATTTATCTAATTCGTTCAAATAAATATTTCGATCAAATTCGTTTGTAGAATCGTCGAAAATAAATATTTCGGATACATAATTTACAATGCTTTCGATTGAATATTTTAATAATTTTCCATTATTCATTGTAACAGTGCATGTGGTAATCGATAGCATAAGATAAAATAATATTATATATTAATATAATATAATGACAGAATTAGACAAACCGTACAAAATGTATCAGTATTTTCAAACAACCATTCGTAATATTGGATTATATACGTCTGTATCATTTGCGGCTTTAGCATATTCACGTGCTCATCGTGGCAAAGATAATATGGTAAATATATTATTAATATGTACATCGATTGTATTTACATGTATTGCGTTGTTAATTACAAACTACTTACTTGATGATATAAATAAATTTACGAGTAGTACATCGGATTATGATGATATTAAAAAATGGGAACTCATCCCGAATCTATTGAATATTACGAACATCATATTATTACTTGTTACCTTTTATACACTATTTAAGCAAATCAGAGGGTAATTTTTGTGTTTCATATAATGTTGAAATATTTTATATGAATTTTAAAAATAAAGCAGAAACCATTATTCGTAATAATAGTCGAGGAGACTTTACAATTCCATGTAGTACATTATATCCATTCCAATGGAATTGGGATTCTGCGTTTTGTGCCCTCGGAATTTTTACGTATGATAAAGAGCGAGCATTAAAAGAAATAGACAAATTATTCGAAGGGCAATGGGAAAACGGTATGATTCCTCATATTATTTTTCATAAAGACGATGATAACTATTATCCGGGACCTAAAATATGGGATTCCAATACAACACCCCTTACATCTTGTATTTCACAACCTCCGGTATTGGCAACTATTATATGGTTTATGATAATTCTTGGACTCAATGAAAAAGATTTATTACATCAGTATTTCGACAAATTAATGAACTATCATAAATGGTTTATAGAGAATAGAGATCCTTATAACACGGGTTTATTATCGATTATTCATCCATGGGAATCGGGTCGTGATAATTCACCGGATTGGGACGATGCGTTAAACGCGATTCCTATTCAATCTGAACTCGATATTCAACGAAAAGACAACCACGCAATGGACGACGATGTGCGTCCCACAAATGATGATTACAATCGCTATATGCAGATCGTATTTAAGAGTAAAGAATTTAAGTGGGATAGTAAAAAAATATACGACGAAGGTTTATTTAACGTATGCGACCCAGGAATCCAGTTTATTTTTATACGCGCATGTAAAGATTTATACAAATTAGCCGTTTTCTTGGAGCGAAAAGAATGTTATTCTACCATTGAAAAGTGGATTGAACACTATTCACATAATTCAAAAAAATTATGGTGTGATCAGATAAATGCTTATACGAGTTTAGATATAAAAACGAACAAATTATATGGTGGTATTTCAAGTGCTTCTATGTTATTTGCTTATGCCGATATAGGAGACCAATACCAGAAGCATAAAATGTTAGAACATAGCAAACGAATATTATATTTTTCCAAATACGGGTTTCCTTCCTACGATCCATTTTCAAAAGATTTCAATCAAAAGAAGTATTGGAGAGGACCCGTTTGGTGTATAATTAATTTTATGCTAGCTATTGGGTTTTCACACATTCGCGAAATAGAGATAGCAAAAAAAATAAAGGATCACACAATAAAACTCATTGAAGAGAGTGGATTTTATGAGTATTATGACCCACATTTAGGGATTGGTTATGGTGGAAATAACTTTTCTTGGACGGCATCCACATATTTGGTATTTAAGAACGACCTCCTTTTATAACTTCTCATATCGACTGATTTTGATATAGAATAAATGGACATTAGTAAATAATCTACTCATAATATAGTAAATTATATTATGAAAACCCGTAAAAACAAGAATAAAAATAATAAAACCAAAAGGCGTTTTTTATACAACCCAAACAATCCTAAAAAATCCTTCGACGTATATATTGATAAAGATCCAAGTGATACCATTCCTATCAAATATACCACATTAGAAGATGTCAAACATACCATTACAAAACTAGAGAAATTATACAAAGAAAAGCGATATAGTCACAAACGTATATGGCAAGTGGGAATGATAATGAAAGTTCGTTTAGAGGCGTTATTAAAACATCATAAAACGTTGTTTCCAAGTGCTAAATATGTCAAAGCGCGTTATAATTTGGCTAATAGATATTTTCGTTTTTTAGGGAACCGAACAAAACAATCCGAAATAGAACGTTATAAAATGAAATTTGTCGCAATGTAGTCAGTGTTTATTATATAAATAATAATTATTTATATAATTTGTGTCATTCTAACAAAAGAAATCGGGCATTAGGTCTTTTTCTTTAATATTCGGATCCACTCTATATTGTTCAACATCTATATCCAACGAGGCTAAAACTTCATCATCAATAAAGTTTTTACCATTACATATATCTGGGTCAGCACAAAATATGCCTCGTGCCGCGTCACCCATAATATCGGTTGTTCTAGAGATATCCACCATTTCTTGCCCACCTAACAAATTTTGAACAGGAGCAGTATTGATAGTGGTGCGTGGCCAAAGTGTGTTGATGCCAATATGAGAAAATTCTTTGTTCCAATATTTTGCCATAAGTGACATATTGAATTTCGACATACTATAATAGAGATGATTAATCCACCATTCGTCTTCGTAAAGCATATTTAGTGGCGGGGCAATGATCAACATATGTCCTTGGTCATTTTTTCGCATATGTTGTAGGCATTTTTGTCCAAATAAATACGTACCGTTAATATTGACACCACACATGAGTTCTACTTCTTTTTGTGTTTGTTTAATCGTATTATTTAAACACAGAGCACTTGCGTTCAATACAACACCGTCGATCTTTCCGTGTCTTTCTATTGTTTTCTCAATAACATGATCCATTTGATCTGGTTCACGAATATCGCATGGAATCGCAATACAGTTCGTGGTTTGTGTAAGTTCGTTAATATTATCTGCCGCACTGAAGATGGTTCCTTCTAGTTTAGGGTGTTTTGTTTGTGTTTTTCCAATAATAGTCACATTTGCTCCAGACAGGGAGAGTTTTTTGGCAATATTAAACCCAATTCCTCTTGATCCGCCAGCAATAATATAGTTCTTATTTTTTAATGAATTTGTAATAGGTTTGAGTGTTCTATCTTTTTTGATAGATTTCAATACGAACGCATAGTTTGATTTAATGGAGTTCATCTTGTATATAGTAGATAGTAAAGGTTTAAGTTTTTTTCTATCAATAATTAAATGTATTCTTATATTCAAAAAATATTGATTTTTTTCTTTACAATACTCACTTCAATAATCAACTATATACGATCTTTTTTTACATTAGAACCATATACAAATGTAAAACGTATAAAATGGAATCCAACCTTATGTAACGTTGAATACACATATTCAAAAGAAGACTACGATCGCAAATACAAAACAATTGATCAGATTTCCCCCTATTCTTTTTCTTAATTCTGATATTTTAACAACGTTTTCTAGTTGCCCAAAATGGATATTGCAGTGACTCGCCTGTACCAAAGGGAGGTTTCCAACTTTCATCGCCAACTATTACATGCGAACCCATTATTTTTCTTAAAACACTCGTAACACTTTGTTCATGGCGATTATCATTAAAACGTAAATATTTTTGTTGTGAATTATATTTATCGCTACACAAGTAAGGTTGTTTGTAGATGACATCTTTATATTTTTCCATATAATCAAGTAGATGTTTATTTTTCTGCATAACTAACACCCCACCTACGTATTGACCACTATTGCCTATATTACTGCCAATTTCTAGATGAAAATAATCAAAAATTTCTTTTGTTGTCCAAACGTTTTCAGAGTGGGAGGACATTTGAAATGATAATATACCATAATTACTCGCATTAAGAGAATTTAAGTATTCATAGAATCGTTTCTTCCCAGCAGTATTTAATGTGCATCCTGCGTCCAAATAAATGACGAAGTCATTTTCTTCTATTTTGTCCAATGTATCTTGAATAATATATGGTCTCCAAATCCAGTATCCCCCGCCACGATTCATTAAAAATACTTCTTTCCATTCATCCGAAAATTGTGATTGATCAATATTACTAGGTCCATACCCATTAATTGTATCAAATTCCTTGAAGTTCTCTGCTTCGAGTAAGATTCGTTTTTTTGATTGTTCAAAATTTTCGTTTCCGTACGTAATAAAATGTACTTTAGGTCGTTTTATAGATAATTTTGTTTGAATTAAGGATGTCCAATAATTCAGATGTAATTGATCCATGTTATATTCGTTGTTTGCTTTTTTTGCAACAATTTCTTCGTATGTTTTTTGTAAAAAGGATTCATTCATTTCCGACCATGACCTTAGAATGACAACAGGCAAATCTTTGAATAGATCGTCTAATGTCGAAGATAACATAATGGGTATTAAACCAATTGCCAATGCTTCCCAAGTTCTATGGCAATCTAATCCTGCACCGCGTGGTGACAATACGAAACGAAAGTCTTTCCATTGATCGTAGCATTGTGAATTAGTAACATTAATTTGTAATTGTCCTTCAATAAACGAAGGTATCATATAAGTAAATTTCGAGGGTATAAAATCTAAAAACTCACAAAACGAATTCCAATTATCCTTTCCATAATCCAAGAGAGTTTGTCTAGTCGGGTCTGTATGTAAGGAACAGTTCATACATAATATTTTCTTGGGATCTGAAAATGTATTATTATCTAACCACCCTTCAATTGCTTTCAATTGCCGGTTATAATTTAATCCAATTGGAAGTGGAGAGATTTTACTATGATGGAAAGGCATATTCCATGTAAAACAGTGTAACAAGTTAATGTGCTCTATTTGTGTTTGGGTTATGGGAATCACATCACTTTCTATAATAACGAGCACAACACCTTTCTTGAAATATTGAATTACATTGTTAAAAAAGTGTTGAATAATGACATTATATCCAGTAATGCATGCGATTCTTGGTGCATCTATTTTTGAAAAATCGTATTCATTTTCGTTAAGTTTGCTCCTAGTTATTACAAGTCCATTCTCAGATTCGACCCATTCGACTAATTTATCTTCAGTTAGCAACATAAATTAGTATAACATAACTTCTTATTTATAAGTCATTATAACAAACATTTATAAACGAAATAAACATTTAAAAGAGTATATATGAAATGAGTTCCAAGAAATATACTAAGAAATCAACATCAACCACAAAATATACATTTGACAAAGGATTGTCAAAATATCTGGTCATTGTCGAATCGCCTTCGAAATGTGGAAAAATAGAAACTTATCTTGGACAAAATTACAAATGTATTGCGAGTAAAGGACATATTCGAGAATTGACAGGGTTAAAAAATATTGATATTACCAATGAATTTCAACCAACATTTACATTAATTAAAGAAAAACAGAGTCACATTAAAGAAATGCGATCCATTATTAAGCAGTATCCTAAAAGTAATATTATCTTGGCAACCGACGACGATCGTGAGGGAGAAGGGATCGCATGGCATATATGTGAATTATTTGATTTGCCCGTAAGCACGACTCCAAGAATATTATTCCATGAAATTACAAAAAAGGCCTTGAATGACGCAATAAAAGACCCCACTTTTATTAATATACATCTCGTAAAGGCACAACATGCCCGACAGATCTTGGACATTTTAGTTGGTTTTAAAGTGTCTCCTCATTTATGGAAACATATATACAGTAGCAAGGACAAGAGTTTGTCAGCTGGACGATGTCAGACGCCGGCATTGAGACTAATATACGACAATTTCCAAGAAAAGAAGGAGATAGAACCGGAAAAAACGTACAAAACAACTGGTTGTTTTACGAATAAACGCATTCCATTTGTTCTTGGACATGAGTTTAATAAGGAAGAGGATGTTGAAGAATTTCTAAAAAGTTCTCAGACATTTCATCATATATTCACCATGGAGAAAGACAAAGAGTCCAAGAAGTCACCTCCAAAACCCTTCAATACATCTCGTTTATTGCAATCAGCTAGCAATACATTGCATACAAATCCAAAACAGACAATGCAATTGTGTCAAATATTATATCAGAAAGGTTTGATTACCTATATGCGAACAGATAGTATGAAATATGCGCCACCCTTCTTGGACACAGTGACTACATATGTGTGTGAAAAATATGGTGACAAGTTTCTTGGACAATTAAAGGATGTTACTAACTATGACAAGAATAATCCTCACGAAGCAATTCGTGTTACAGACATAAATTTATCGTCAATCCCTCTAGGAACAAACCCGCGTGAGGCATCTATGTACAACCTCATCTGGAAAAATACGATAGAAAGTTGTATGAGCGAGGCAAAATATATGAATACTCCTCTTCGCATATCTGCTCCTGACATATATATTAATAAAAAGTCCAAGAAGATCAATTATGAACATACCATAGAAACACCTTCATTTCTAGGATGGAAAATTGTAAGTAACCGTGAAGTTGATCAAAATGAGTGTATAGGTCTAAAAATGTATGTTAGAAGTTTCTTGGACAAGAGGGTAGAATATTCAAAGATTGAAAGTAACGTTGTTGTTCGTTCCAAACATTCACATTATAGTGAAGCAAGTCTTATTAAGAAATTGGAGGATGCTGGGATAGGCAGACCTTCTACATTTGCTATGATAGTAGATACAATTCAAGAAAGGGGGTATGTAAAATGTGAAGATGTTCTTGGACACGATCATAATTGTACTGAGTTTGTTGTTGTAGCAAATGAAAACATTCATAAAATCCAAATAGACAAAACATTTGGTAATGAAAAATCCAAATTACAGATCCAACCGATTGGTGTATTAACAATCGAATTCTTAGTCAAACACTTCGAATCTTTATTTTCATACAATTACACAAAACAAATGGAAGAAGATTTAGATAAAATAGCAAAAAACGAAGATAAAACATGGAATCAACTATGTAAAGAATGTTTAGAAGAAATCACAAATCTGTCCAAGAAAACAATGAAAATTGAAAAAGATAAGTATTTCTTGGACGACTCACATGAACTTCTATTTACTCAATATGGACCATCTGTACGTAAAACCTTAGATGACGGTACAATTCAATATATAAAAGTGAAGGAAAATGTAGATATAGAAAAACTTAGAAACCACGATTACGATTTAGAGGAAATTTTAGAAAAAGAATCACAATCTTTAGGCGTTTATGAAAATCATGATATGTTTGTAAAAAAAGGGCGTTATGGATATTATTTATCATGGAATGAACAAACGTATAACTTAAAATCATGGACGCAATCTATTCAAAAATTTTCTTATCAAGACGCGTTGGAAATGATTCAAACATCAATAAAAGATAAAAATACCGTGAGGAAAATTGACAATGAAATTTCAATACGAAGTGGAAAATTTGGTCCATATGTATTTTACAAGACACTATCAATGAAAAAACCAAAATTCTTCCCCCTTAAAAAGTGTCCATTACAATATGAAGAATGCGACGAAACCGAATTAAAAGAGTGGATCAAAAAAACTTATTTAGAAGGAAAATAGTGTGTTATAGTATAGGATGTACAACACATCATTTATGAAATATTTCTTTTTACTTCTCATATTTTGCGTATTATTTAGTGGATTGTATCATAAAATAACAGAAACAATCAGTTTTCATTTTATAACCGGTATTCAAACATTATATCTCGTTATTTTCGTATTTCAGTTAATACAAGATTCAAATATTGGGTTTCGCGCTTTAACAATTGATATACCAAAAACTAGATATACACCAGAAGATAAAATATATATTCCATTAGCATGGGTTATTTTACCCGTACTCATATTACAACTTATTTCATCTGTTTTTATGACAACCATGTCAAATTATATGAAAAAGGAATATGGATATATAAAATTAACAAGAAACAAGCAATGGAATTTAAATATATATAAGACAATGTTTATTCTAGCAACTTTTACCATAATGTTCTTAACATATAGTTATTGTGTAGATTTCACACCAATTACACCTTTATCGGGAATGTATAAATCATGGTTATTATTAATGTTGTTGGTGTCTATTTTATTTCCTATAGCAAATGTAGCAAACGCGAATCATTTGTGTTCCACTATATCAAAAACAACGCAATAAATAGTTTATAATAGAACAAACATAAATGATTGATTCAAACTATATTATATTATAATTTGAATGAAATTTTACGAAACTACTTTCGATGATTATTTACAAGAAACTACAAATATTCCATTTCATCCAGAATTGAACAATTTCGAACAAAATCTTCCAGATGAGGCTAAACATATGGGTAATTTGCTAATATATGGACCATCTGGTTCAGGTAAATATACACAATCGTTAAGATATGTCAAAAAATATAGTCCAAGTGAATTGAAATACGAAAAAAAAATGGTATTAAATAGTGACAAATACAACTACAGTTACAAAATAAGTGATATTCATTATGAGATAGATATGGCATTATTAGGATGTAATGCCAAATTAATATGGCATGAATTATTTCTGCAAATTGTAGATATTGTATCTATATCACCAAAAAAAGTGGGTATTATAGTATGTAAAAATTTTCATAAAACGCATACGGAACTATTGCCATTGTTTTATAGTTATGTTCAACAATACAATAATATATTACTACCATTTCAAATAAAATATGTTTTAATAACAGAGCACATAAGTTTCATTCCAAACAATATTATTAATAATATGCATATTATAAATATAAAACGACCCGAAAATGAAATTTACCAATATTTAAAAAAACCGGTTAATATTGACAAAGAATGTATTCAGAATTTAAAGGAGGTTCGTTCAATTTCCAATGTTAAAAATTTAGATGATATTCCCGAAGAGTATTTTGATATTATTTGTGATTCGATCATTCAAAAAATGACCTCCCCGGCAAAATTATCTCTACTTACTTTCCGTGAATGTTTGTATGATATTTTGGTTTATAATCTAGATTTTAACGAAGTATTATGGCATATATTAACTCATTTTATAAACGAACAAAAAATAAACGATACATCTTTACAACTTATTTTGAATGATGTGTATGGTCAATTAAAGCAATACAATAATAATTATCGACCCATTTACCACTTAGAGACAATTCTCTTAAATATATTAAATCATATACATGGATATCGAAATACAGAAGTGTCTTCAAACATTCAATTTACACGAGGATCAAATAAATAGAGAAGTATTACGTAAGCAGTATTTTAAAAAGGCATTACAATATCATCCGGATAAAAACAATAAAAACACGACGGAACAGTTCAACGAGGTTCAAGAACAATACGAAACATTAATGAAGTACTATGGTTATATGGATGACGACGAATATGATATAGAAGTAGAAGAGTCTGACGAAACAACATACATAGTTCCAAGTTACGTTGAGAATATCCAAGAATATTTTCAACCGTTTTTAGAAAACGAAATCATTCAAGAATTAAAAACGAAATTTTTATCAAAAATAATACTGCATTTACAAAATAAATGTGAAGACAAGGCGATGGCATTGTTTCAAAATATGCCTCCTGAAAAGTGTAAAAAAATAATAGAATTTATGGAAAAACAAGTATATATACCGATTGGTTTTATTGAAAAAGTACGTTCGTTTTGTAAAGAAAAGGCAGAAAACATTAAAACAGTACGTATTTTTCCATCATTAAATGACATTCTATTAGATAATTTATACAAATTATACGAAGATGGAATGGAATACTATGTCCCATTATGGCACGACGAATTAATATATGATAATCATGGAGCAGACCTATGTGTTGAAATACATCCACAGTTGGACCAAGACGTCTCTATTGATGAAAACAACGATCTTCATATATTTAAGACATTTAGTATCATACAATTATGGGAAACCGAAATAATTGAGATACAGTTTGGAAATAAAAAAATATCCTTTCCGCGAGAAAATTTAAAACTCGTACAAAAACAAACAATCACGATTCCAAACAATGGAATTTCGTTGATTAACAGTGAAAATATGTATGATACTAGTAAAAGAGGTGCAATTTTACTTCATATTTCATTAACATTAAATTGATTTTATAAAAGATCCAATAATTTAAAATATAGTAAAATTATAATTTAAATATGAAAAAGAAGGAGAATTCTTATATAATAAACGGTTATAAAGGAATTATGGAACTAGATTTAACGAATATCGAGAAGAAATATCACAAACTGTTAATCGACCAACATTACAAAGATATTAAATTGTATAAACAAGAGCAACATGAACTGCCTACCCATCTACAATATGAAAATACGATAATCCGTGCCGAGAAAATACAATACATGGACTATATTGCGCAGAAAAAAAGATGCGATGAAAAACTTGCCATCCAAACAAAGAATGATAAAACCCGACTGGAATTACACTACAAATATGGTTCCAAATAGAATGTTCAAAAAAAATATACAAATATATACATTTGAATATTTATCGTATTAATATACCTTTTTTATAGAATTTTACTTACGCGGACTCCTCGGCAACCACCTTCTTCTTCTTCACCACCTTCTTCTTAGGAGCAGGTGCCTCCTCCTCAACTGGTTCGGCAACCTTCTTCTTCATCACCTTCTTCTTGGGAGCAGGTGCCTCCTCCTCAACAGCTGCCTCCTGAGTAGCAGATTCATCGGCAACAATATCGGGCATTGTGCTTTCCTCCTCGTCGCTATCCTCGGCACTAACATCATGCTGTTCAGTCCTAGTAAATACGGTATCCTCAACATCATCATTATCATTATCTGGGATATTCTGAGATGCGATCGCACCGCGATCCTCATCGCTTAGCATAACACGACACTGTCCATAAACACTAACTACCTCTCTGGGTTTGACAACACACTGGATGACCTTCCATGTAAGACCCCATCCCTTACCGCCCTTCCAAATACCACCGCATTGGAGAACACAGGCAACCTGACTCAACTTAGGAACGAAATCGGGAGGAGTAACACGATCATTATCACCAGGGAAGATCATCTTATTGCTAGTATCGTAGAGTTCGATTCCCCACTTACCATCATAGCAAGGAACCTTGGCACGAATACTAGGAGACTTGGTGGGATCAATCTTCTTGGTTCCCTTAATATATGCGTTCTTCAAGAAAGGAAAGAAGGAATGCTTACAAACCTCGCGACTCATTTCCTCACCAAACCATAGTTCAGAATTCTTGACTGCTTGATCAAGTACCTCGTTCTCAAAATCAACAACCTTCTGAAGGAAGGCATCGGTAGAAGGCTTGCGATAGTCCTCTGTAGGAAAATTCAAAGTCATGGTGAATTTACCATCACCACCAGTTCCATCATCATAATCGGTAATACCCCAAGTCATCATCATAGGAGTGGAAATATGCAGGGAACGATTCGTTTGTGTGGAAATAACATTAATAGACAACATACCCTTATCATTGACCTTAGGAGGCATGAACTTAAGAGCGCTGGTGTCCCATTCGGAAGTAGAAAGTACGATTGGCTTAGACATTATAACTGAGATCTAATTATACAGTAGATTATAGAGATATCTTTAAATCAATTTTATGAATATGTATTTTGATATGAAAATGTGACGAAATACGAGTCATTTTATAAACACTTATTCACAAAATAAATATAAATATATATAGTATAAATATCAGATATTACAAATATGCTAGAAAATGAATTGATAGAAGTGGATATGATATTGCAACCGGATGCCAACGCGCCAAATATTGTTGAGAACAAGGTAAAAAATGAAAGTACGATTTTTACTGTAAAACAATATTTATCCGAACCAACAATTATAAACACTTTAAAGTTACATGAAATAAAACAGCATCTAAAATATTACAAAAATAATTTTCAGATTCCCACTTATTATAAATCTTATGAAAAAAGGGAAGCCAAGAATGCCATCAAATCAATACACGATTTTACTTTAATGGGAACAAAAAAAGTTTTATACGAGAAATTAAAAAAATTCTTTGAACAACATCGTTTAGTAATTATTATTCAAAAGAGCGTACGGCGATTCTTGACAAAAGTTGTGTTAGAGTTAATGGGTCCGGCAAAATTTAACAAGAAATTATGTGTAAATGATAGTGATTTTTATACGTTAGAACCATTATCAAACATTCCGTTTGACAATTTTTTCAGTTACAAAGATAAAGAAAATTTTATATATGGATTTGAATTATCGTCATTAATACAATATATAAAAGTGAAGGAACGGGGGGGTGAATTGCGTAGGCAAATTAAAAATCCATATAATCGAAATTCAATGAAAAATGAAATACCAAAGATACACAGATTGTGTCACTTACGACGGTTACTAAAAGGAGAATATAAAAAACATATATTGCCAACACGTATTCATGTGCGTAATCGAGATGTATCGTCACCGCAAAATGACTTACGTAATCGGACACTATCTATAGGGTTAGAGCATAATTATAATCACAGTCAAATGTTAGAGATGATTCGGTCAATACGTTCAAAATCGAACGAAGATCGAACACGGGAACTTTTCATAGAGATTGATCAACTTGGAAATTACAGTGACTATAGATGGTTTATGAATTTGGAACGTAGTTGTTATTTGCGATATTATCGTATATTAAAGGATATATGGACTTATCGCGCACAGATACCAAGTTATACCAAGATCAAAATATGTCCGCTATGGGACCCATTTGGTATGTTTTCTACAATAAACGTAAATGAATTGACAACTGAACAATTAATGTCACGATGTTTATGTGTGATGGAGGATATGATTTATACTGGAATAGAAAGACAATTCAAAACAATAGGTGCTTTACATGTATTAAGTGTTCTAACCGTTATTAATAGAGAAGCGCGGAGTAACATGCCTTGGTTATACGAATCATTAATATAACGGAATTAGATAATAAATGTATTGTTATGAGCAATATATTCATTAAATTTTTGGTAATCGATATTTTTACATGATAATATATGTAAATGATACCAATAATAAATCGATTTACCTGCACTCGAAGGCAATTACCAATGATGATTAATACTATACAAAATAAGAATATGAATGTGATCTTGGACTATAGTAATGAGAACAATGTACAGCACCAAAGAAATTTTCATGAGATCATGGATTTAATTCAGCACTACCCAAATCATCATATAGCAATCAAATTAAGTTCATTAAATATTCAAAATAAAGATATGGCCGAAACATATTTGGAAGATATTACAAAACGTGCTTTACAAAACAACTGTAAATTATTAATCGATGCCGAAAATTATGAAATCCAAGAAGATATATACGATACGACTGACAAATTTATCAAACAATACAATAAAAACGAAGTAAATATATACAAAACGTACCAGTTATACCGAAACGATTCTATGAATGTATTAAAATATGACATGTTTTGCGATCGTGATTATTTTCTTGGATTTAAATTGGTGCGTGGTGCATATTATAACGAAGACAAGGCGCATAATATATTATTTGATACTATTGAAGAAACGCATGCCAACTATGACGAGGGAATAGAGTTATTTTTTAAACAAAGCAAACCTCAAGATAAATTACTATGCGCAACACACAACGAAGATAGTATATTAAAAACAATTCATATGTTAAAAATACATAATACAAAGAATGTGAGTTTTGCACAGTTATTAGGAATGAGCGACCAGTTATCTAGACAATTATCAAAAGAACATCGCATATATAAATATTTACCATATGGTGATTTTCAAGACACTCTGCCATACTTAATAAGACGATTATATGAAAATTATCCGATGTTACTAAATATTTTTAAATAATACTCTGTGTTTATGAATCCATCGATCCGTGACATTATAAATTTCTGCAATATCCCCGATCCACGCCTGTAAAATATACAAAATCCCATCTAATTTTAAATAATGATACGATGTCATACCAGAAGCATTGGAAGCAAATTCACTAATGCAGTCGGTAGTAGATGACTTTATATTATCGTATTGTTCTACACAAGATTGTATATGACAATTTGAAATAGATATGGATTTTTCTGGATCTATTTTCACAATATTGTGTTTCAAATAAGAATAAATGTTACTTAGTTGCTTTTCTTCTAATTGCTGAATCATGATATTATTGTAAAACCGTGAAATAGTACAATAATATCAATTTTATCCGAAAATAAACGAATATACTAAAGTATATTACTCCTATTACCATCTGAAACATTTAGGAAAAAATGATTTAATGCGTTAAACCACTTAAAAAAACCCCTCTATACATAGTATAATTAGAATGGTAAGAGCCGCTAAGACAACTACAACCCCCGCACCCGCAAAGAAGACCACTGCCAAGAAGGCTGCCCCTAAGGCAGCTGCTCCTGCTACAGAGGAGTCTGCCCCTACCCCCAAGGAGGTTGCTCCTACTGCCGCCCCCGTTGCCAACGAGGTTGTTGAGGAGACCCCTGTCATCCAGCAGAAACTCAACGAGTTCGGTGCTAAGCTTCAGCAGATCACCAGCATCTTCTCTACCATGAAGGGTGATTTCAAGACCCTTGAGAAGTCTGTGACCCGCGAACTTAAGGCTGCCCAGAAGGCATCTTCCAAGCGCGCCAAGCGTGCCGGAAACCGCCAACCTTCTGGATTCGTGAAGCCTTGCCGTATCAGTGACGAACTTGCTAAGTTCCTTGGCAAGAGTGTTGGTACTGAGATGGCACGTACTGACGTAAGCAAGGAGATCAACGCCTATATCCGCGCCAACAACCTTCAGCGTCCCGACAATGGTCGTTTCATCGTACCTGATGCCAAGCTTACCTCCCTTCTAAAGGTGGGCAAGGACGATGAGCTCAGTTACTTCAACCTTCAGCGTTACATGAAGCCTCACTTCATCAAGGCCGAGGCAACTGCCTAAGTGTTTTCCTTCAATAAATAAAAAAGAGTATTCAAAATTTATATCATATTATGAATGTTATAAATTTCATTATACAAAGATAAAACCATGTTCTTTCATGATTTTTTCTAACTCAATTTTATTATATGTTGTTTGAACATCGATATGTATATTATCTAAATACGGCAAACAAATATTCATATTATACAATGAATGAATTTGTTCTAGCGATTCAAAATTTTTCACGTATTTCGTATTTTTATTCAACCAACAATAAAATCCATGTTCAATATCCTCCATTGTATCCTCCTTTCGTTTATATTCTCTCAACCATTTCATGGTTTCATATAACGAAACGTCGTTATCATGAATGTTGTAATCTGTACCCGATAAAATTGCCACCTGTTTAAATAGACTAGGATGCATATCCAAATCATCCAGTATTTTATCGGTATGATAAATAAGAGCAGTTTCATTAATTAAACTTAAATGCCGTATTACAACTTTACAACCATATACGAACATATCCATATCATCACTTAAACAACCATAACATTTATCTTTGCACAAATACGCACATACTCTATCTGCTTCACCAAAAGCGTCATAATATTGGACACCATACGCATCCATAATTTTTTTAACCGATTTTACATCCTTATCTGATATACGAACAAATTGACGTTTCAATACTTCCATTTCGCTTATGATAGTATCCTTCATTTCATTATCTTCGATTGTTTCAAGTGAATCTTTAAGTAAATGATACTCCTTTTCGGCATCAATCTTCAATAGTTTTCGTTCTTTGAGTGCATCCATTTTTTCTGGCGGAGGTTTTCCGTCGAAAATAAAGAGTGGTATAATTTCATACTTACGAAACATCGAAATCATATTGTAGAAACTCTCATGTAATGATTCTTGTGATCTATATTTATATAAATATATACTTGTGTCAATAACTATTTTTTTACCCCTTAAATAAGATATATGTTGTTTTTCAATAGATGTTTTTTGACATTGTTGCGTCAAATAACGATTTAAACATTTTACCCCCATTTATTTTTATTTGTTTATTTATTAACCGTATATTTATTTTTCATTCAATCAATTTTATAATTCATTCAACGTCATTCTCATGGTGCGTTGTAATTCATTATTCAACTTCAAAGACATCATTGATTCTTCAACAAGATCTAAATAATGTAGTAACGATTTTGAATTATAATGCGATTGAATAAATTCTACAAATCGAGGAATATTCTTGTCATCGAATCGCAAAAACAATGGACCATTATATTTTTTACACCATTCTTCGAAATCATTGCAAAAAAACAACAAAACAAATTTCATAACATAATAGGACAAAACAGATGTATTCTCCGTAATTAAAGACGTTTTATGTTGAATAAATGAATTGTAGCGAAGGGATGGATCGAAATGTTTAAGGATCTTTATTAATTGAAATGCTGAAAACTGAATTTCATTTTTCAATAATTCATTCGAAATATTCCTAAATTCTGATTTACTCGTTGTTTGAAAAAAAGAAACAAATACAATATGATACATTTCAGCCCAGAACTCACAATAACTTTCATAAGACCGAATACCCTGTGTGCTTTTCACTGGAAATAGAGAAGATACCATCATTTCAAAACGATTGTTGGCAATATGTGAAAAATCAAGACCTAAACTGTGAAACGTTTCGTGTATGAACACTTTTAACCACTCTTCCTTACGATATATATAAATACTTGTATCTTCTCTACATGATGTAGTAAAAGCACTATTTGCGTGTTTAGATGACATTATTTTTTCACGATGAATTAAAAGTTTCTTTTCACTTGAAAACCATATATGCACATCCATCGTTTTACTACAGTTTTTTCGAATAAATGGTTGAATATAACACAACCAAATATATATTTTCATAGAACAATCTGAAAAAAAATCGACAATAGAAGATTGTTGTCGTTTATTTTTGGTAGGGTAAAACATAAATATAGTATAAATATTCGAAGAAAGAGTCATTTTAAACCGTTGATTAAACCCAGAACTATTCTGTAAATTATTTCGAACTGTTTCGTCGAATGTAGATACTTGTTCAAGTTGTTGATTATTCAAACTGTCTTGAAACTGGATAGGCGAAACATCTAAAACTACCTTTTCGTCTAACCATTCATTTTCACAGTGTTTCCATTTTGTATAAACATCGTTTATGAAAGATTTCGAAAAAGAATGTTTTGTAATGGGCAAATTTTCAATAATGGACACACTTTGTTGATTCATAATATATATTTTTCGTTATATATTATGATGATTTTATATCGATCCTTTCAATTCATTTCTTATAGTCATTAATACATGGTCAGTTTCACCCTGAGACCCGTGCTTATATTGAACTAATTTTGCGTTGCTGGTTGTGAGAAGCATTTTTTTCATATCCTCATGAGTAAATTTTGCACGTAATGCTTTGATGCGTTCTTGATGACTACGATCGCCATAAAACTGTGGATCTATTTCAATCCCCTTTGGACGTAATAACGTATCACCTTTTACCTTTGTTTTTGCTTTTCCGGTAGCGCGTCCCGACTTACTACCTGCTGAAATAGCCAAATCTACATCTTTTGCTATAGCGCTATCGCTAGAATTCAACGAAAATAGATCTGCAAAATCTGGATTATGAATACGGAATTTTGCTGATTGGTAATAATGCTCAACTGACATCCATTTTTTCCCATCTAATTCAAATGGTGCTTCCGACCATGTGTCATCTAGTTTTCTTCGCCAGTCTTTTATTTTCGACAAACTAATATATTCAGACCGTTTGTCTGATGGAATATTTTCTTTTACATTTTTTGCCATACCGGGTTTAAAAGAACTACTTGAATTACGATGAAATACAAACACAATATCTTTGTTATAAATGGAACTGTTTTCTAAATCTTCTACAATATCATTTTCATCGTCTAATCCCATCTTCATTTTCATATTTTTTATTTCAGGAATAACCCCAAATGAACCCGAATTACTTTCCAAACATTTATTTGTAATTAGCGCCTTAATATGATAAGGAATTTCAAAGAAATCAAAAATACGTTTATCTTTGTATGTAACTAACTTATAATGATCCCCGCTAAACGTAGTCATGATATAATGTTTGGGTTGAAATTTGCCTTCATCTTGGATTTTAGTATATACTTCTCCACAAAGAAGTACGTTGTATAAATCTTCATCCAAATAGGAACGTTCTGACAATAAAATCATCTTTATTTGAAGAACGTATTCTAAAACTGAAATTGCCCAACTGTCAGCCCAAAAACCAGATGTTTGTATAAACTCGCGAAATTTATCAATCGTATCAATTGCTTGTAAATTTCCTAAATCGTCATCTATCATGGACTGTGCGGATTGCTTATTGCGCATAAGTTCTTTATGTTGATGCTTTAATCTATCCGTCTCTTGTAAGATTGCTTGTAAATCAGATTTATCCCTTGCCTTTTTTGCTCGCTTACTCAATGTTTCTTCAATATTTTTTTTGATTGACTTTAGTTCCTTATTGTATTCGTTAATCGTACCTTTTAGATCATTGTATAAAATACGATGATTTTGAAATACTTCATCGGTTACATTTTTAGCAACAATTGCGCGAAGTTTGGATACACTCGTTTTATACCCAATTTGTTGGAATGCATCGCGTATGACCGCAAAAAAACAATCACCATTGTTCTCTACATCATGAATTCCATAATATTCATTTTTCATGTATTCTTGTAACCAATTGTTTTTATGAGAAGATTCAAAATTTTCTTTAATAGCATTAGCAATTTCCTGCGTCTCTTCAATCAATGGATTCATTTTCTTTATTTTAGGATCAATTACAAAGATTCCATCTTCTAAAATCTGGTTTGCTTTTTTCACTTCTCCTGACAATTTTGAACTTTTCACTTTTACACGATGAATATCGTCATCTTCGTCACTTTCGTCTAAATCGGTCTTTCTCGTTTCTTCGTTCATATCTTCTTCATCGGTATTGACATGTTGTTGCGTTGTAACAAGAGGTAATGAGTTAGAACCACTTCGATCAATAAACTCTTTATCAACAAATCCAAATAAAATGGGTTGGGGAATTTTAGATAAATCGATTTCATTTTCGTCATCAAGTAGTCCTAAAATATCGTTTTTGTCGAATTCTAATAGACCAATTTGTTTTTTTGTTTTATGATGAACGACTAAATAAATGGGGATATAGACCACATTTCGCTGAATAAAAGTATGTTTTACTTTCCCAAAACAGACGACTATTTGTTTATTAAACAGTTCCATTTCATACAATGTAGATTCATGACCGATATCTTCATTGTCAATATCACCGGTTTCTTTATAAAAAATAGTAGAATTTAAGTTGGAATAAACCATATATATTGTGTAGTGATATTTGTATTTCTTCCACTTACGCAAAATAAAACGTCATATTAGTATATAATGGCATCTCCATTGGAAGTGAATCGTTTTCATATGCCATACCTACAACTTGATCAACCAATCCAATATATTGGAAATCTATTTAGTCAATTTTGGATGTATTTATTTTTAATAGCAATTGCGATGGCAGTATATATGTTACAACCCAAACGTGTAACATTAATGAAAGGTGGATGAGGTCCGCCTCCTCCTCATAGAAAAGAGTAAAATTTTCGAAAACATAACTTACTTTGTGGAATGACTAACATAATAAAAACTTTATTATGATACGAAAAACAAATGGAAAGTATGTTCTACTTTAAAGCGTGAAAATATTACTAAAACTTTCTAGAAATATCCAATATTTATATCATCATATGAAAACAATCTATATAATGATAGTATCGCCCCTACATATCCATATACTTAAACCTACAACGATTTGATAAACTCGGATAGTCTTTTGTTTTCAATGTTGTAAAATACTGAATATTGCCATCAACTTTTTTCCACATTTCGAGTGACCCTAACACTTCTTTCGATTGTGTAACAAAAACGAATATATTTTCTGTAAATTCTTCTACTTCATGTACTTTATTCTCGTGAAAAATAAACTCCAAACTCTGTTTCTGCATATCGACAAGTAAATCTAGAAATTCGGTTTGTGTAATCATATCACGTTTCATTAAATTCACAATAAATAGACTATTTGCTTTGCGTTGTTCGTTAATCAAATTATATTTGCAAAATCCATCGTAGTCATCGTCTGGATTTACATACTGAATATTGGTCAAACCTTCTCTAAAAACAGAAAGAAAATTATCTAATTTGTTGCCAAATACGTCATGATAACCAATAAGTTCTACATATAAGTCGGCATATAAATCCGATAAAAACTTGCTTATGCTACACGTATCAAATACACTATTTACAACTTTATCAATATGCTCCGTTTCCATATTCTCATTACTAAAAAGAATATTTATCTTTTCTACAATGAGATCTCTTTGGGTGTTGTAATTATTTTTGGAGATTTTATTCAAATAAGATCTCAGTTCATTTATTTCTTTATCAAGACCTAGCACTTCTATTTTTTCCGTAGGTTTGAAATCACGAATTGCTTCCCAATTGTCCATGTCGTTGGAGGAAGGATACCCACGATTTACCCCCCGTTGTTTTCGATTACGATGTCTATGATTTTTATCAAAACTTCTATCACTTCGAGTAAAGGGAACAGACTGAAGTGGTTCATCAACAATAAGTTTATCTAAATACGTGATTATTTGTTCTTGTTCCTCAGTTAATATATATTCATGTTGTTCATGAAAACTCAAAATAGAATCTAACTTATATTGAATTAACGTTGTCATAATCTATATATATTATAAATGAATTATTTATATTATTTAACACGAAACAAGTTAAATAGTTTGTTACTAATATTCATTAAATGGAACTAAATAACTTAGAACATAATGAAAATACTGACGTGAAGGTCGTTTCTAATTGGGACGATTTCAACCTAGATGATAATATTTTGCGTGGTATCTATTCCCATGGTTTTGAAAAACCAAGTCAAATTCAACAAACGGCAATTCTGCCAATTATCGAAAAGCATGATGTTATTGCTCAAGCACCTTCGGGTACTGGTAAAACGGGTGCTTTTACCATTTCTTCTTTACAGCGAATCGATCTATCAAGTAATACAACACAAGTTCTCATCTTAGCACCTACACACGAACTCGTAAAACAAATATACAGTGTAATTTCATCTATTGGGACTATGTTGGAGGGGTTAAAAGTGAAACTATTAGTCGGTGGTACTTCTGTATCAGATGATGCTAGTGATTTACGAACAAATGTTCCACATGTAATTGTAGGTTCTGTTGGAAGAGTAAGTGATATGATAAGACGCCGAAATATTCATACACAAGATATAAAACTATTTGTGTTGGATGAGGCTGACGAAATGTTATCAGGAGGATTTTTAGAAAATATTCAACAAATGTTTGTAACGTTTGATAATAATGTACAAACCGCTATTTTCAGCGCTACTTTGCCAAAAGAAATATTGGATCTAACTGAGAGATTTATGAAATCTCCAAAACGTATTACAATGGAAGCAGCCAAACTGAATTTGGAGGGTATTCAGCAATTTTACATTGCACTAAACAATGACGAGGATAAATTTGCGACACTAATGGATTTGTTTAGCAAACTTACAATTAACCAGACAATTGTATATGCGAACAGTGTAAATCGTGTGATTGAGTTATACGAGGCAATGAAGAAAGAGGGTTGTGCGGTATGTTGTATTCATAGTAATATGACTACACAAGAACGTCAATCATCACTAAACGCTTTTCGAGGCGGTGAATATAGAGTATTGATTTCATCGAATGTTACAGCACGAGGAATTGATGTACATCAAGTAAGTTTTGTTATTAATTTCGATATCCCTCGTTGTGTGCATAATTATTTACACCGCATTGGACGTAGTGGGCGTTGGGGAAAAAAAGGGATGGCAATTAATTTCGTTACTCGAGAAGATATTAATTCGATGAAGAATATTGAAAACCATTACCATTCAACCATCAACGAATTACCAGCAACTTTTGATAAAATAATTGCTTAAATTCGTAAAACATGATGTTTAATTTTGTATATTAAACATAATGACTATGTGGGCAACTAATATTCTAGATTATACAAAAGAGAGTTTAGATAATATGATTGCGGAAACATTGGATATTGACAATAGTCAAAAAATAGAAACCAGAGATGAAAGTACTGCTATTTACGGTCCATTTCAATTACCAATTCGTTTTGTAGAAACCGAAAAATTACATGATCTTTCTCCGATTGTAACCGAAGATTTAGAATTGGTAGAATCGACCGGTGAAACAAGTATATATGAAAAATTATTCCAACCTACTCATGTTCTTGGATCCTCTATGATAAAAGAATGGAAAAATCATTTTACATCAAATCAGAAGTATATTGAAGAAACACAGCAGGTAATAATAAAAAGTGACACGATGCCCAATTACAATTTTGACATAGATCGTCTATTATCGATATATAAAGAACTTAACGTTAATGAAGAACACTTCTTGGAGAAGTATGGTTATATAGAATGGGATTTTTTAAAAATATTAAACAAGTCACCCAATTTTTTACAAATATTATCATTTATGAATATGATGTCTCCCGTATTAAGTTTGTTGTTACCGATTGTGTTTTTGATATTCCCCTTTATTATATTAAAATTGCGAAAGATACCAATCAGTGTATCTATGTATATCAGTGTATTAAAAGACATTGCCAAACATCATTTTATTGGTAAAACGATTGCGAATTTATCGTCACTTTCCTTTGACCGTATTATATATTTCTTTTTAGCATGTTTTATGTTTTGTTATCAAATTTACCAGAACGTTATTTCATGTAAGCACTTTTACAATAATATCGTCAAATTGAGTTCTCATTTACACTTTCTAAAAGAGTATCTTGGACAATCGATTCAGAATATGGATGAATTTATAGGTAATCATTGTAAGAAATCAACCTACCATCCATTTTGTGAGGCAACGACAAAACATAGACAAAATCTACTAGACATGTACGGAATGGTCCAAGAAATTGACAATAGCTCATTTACATTATTTGATATCGGTAAAATTGGAAATTTACTACATATTTATTACGAGTTTCATTCAAATAAGAAATTTGACGAAAGTTTGCGATATTCCTTTGGGTTTGAGGGGTTCTTGGACAATTTGCGTGGTATAAAGCGTCACATGGAAGATGGAAATATCCACAATGTGAGTGTGGATAAAACAATGCCATGTTCGTTTAACAAACAATATTATCCATTACATACCAACGATGATCAATGTGTCAAAAACGACTGCAACCTAAAGAAAAAAATCATTATTACCGGTCCTAACGCATCGGGAAAAACAACGCTATTAAAGACATCAACCATCAATATTATATTTTCTCAACAAATTGGATGTGGTTTTTATCAATCCGGTACTATTCATCCATATACGCATATACATTCTTATTTAAATATTCCCGATACATCACAACGTGATAGTCTATTTCAAGCTGAATCTAGGCGATGTAAAGAGATTATTGATGTTATTTATAACAGTGACCAAGAAACAACTAGACACTATGGTATTTTCGATGAATTATATTCAGGAACAAACCCGGATGAAGCAACAAAAACCGGATATGCGTTCTTAAAATATCTAACAAAATATAAAAATGTGGATTTCATTTTAACTACACATTATCATAAAATTTGTTCGAAACTAAAGAACAATGAACACATTCAAAATTATCAAATGAATGTGATCCAAGAAAACGATAAATTTGTATATACATACAAAATGAAAAAGGGAATATCTAAAGTACAAGGAGCGTTACAGATATTGGAGGATATGGAATATCCAACCGAAATTATACAAGAGGTAAAAAAATTTAATCAGAAACAGAATACAAAACATAATACAAAAGTCCAAGAAGTACAAGATTCACCGGTCTTAAACCACGATCAATGAAATAGTAATTAATGTTTGACACATAACAACGATTTTACATAGGTTCGTGATTGGATATATGTCACCATATCCAAGAAGAGTTCCAGTTGAAATTGAAAAATAAACTCTATTGAAAAATTTTTGTCCAAGTGATACATTCATTTTTTCATCAATCAACTCCTTTTGTTCTACATCGTCTTTGGCTTGTTTTACGGTTTCATTTATTTTTGTATCTAAATCATCGACATTTGAAAACGGTTCTTTATCGGTTTCTTTTTGGATGTTCTTCTCTACCTTTTTTTTTAGCACCTCTTCTTTCACCTTTTCTTTGACATAATTCACTCCACTAAAATTATCATCGTCAAAAAATAAATAAATCACAGAAAACAGAGCAATAGATAGAAATAATGTATATAGTTTGAAAGATCTAAGTTTTTTAAACATCTATATTGTAACAATACAATAAAAGTATCTATAAGATATGTTTATTGTTGAACATGGTCGATCATGATAGATTATACTGTCTTTAATTGAAACGCATCTTGTTTAGTTGAAAAAATATGATTAAAAACGTTAGTGGTAGGAGTTTTTTTCGACGGTGATGGATTGTATGAATTGCGCGTTTGAAAAGATTCAACCTTTGGAGAAGACGTTTTGGGAATGCCATAATTAGGGGGTAGTGTATTATCAGACGAAGGAGATGTCCCTGAAGGAGATGTCCCAGGAGCAGATGAAGGAGTCAATAATCCGTCTTCTTCATCCTTACTTGAAGAACTCATTTGAGAAGAATCATCAAATCCCTCCTTTGTATTCGGAATATCTATAAAATGACTAAATGCCAAAGTAAGTAAAATGACTGTTACTAAACAATATAATGCAATAATTTTCTTAGACATACTTTCTATAAATATTAGTTACATATAATTACAATGGAAACAATATAAAAAACTGATACCATGTATTAGTATAATCAGAAGCAGTTATGTCCAGCGAAGATGTACAAAGACTCACCGGTATGGTAAAGTGGTTTAACAACAAGTCTGGATTCGGATTTATTACCGTTTCAGGAACAGGAGAATATGCGGGTAAAGATATTTTTGCTCATTATTCCTCAATTAGAGTAACAAACTCTCAATACAAGTACCTTGTACAAGGAGAGTATGTTGATTTTAACATTGTGAAGTCCGAGAGTGATACACACGAGTATCAGGCAAGTGACATTACGGGTGTTATGAATGGTCCTATTCTATGTGAGACACGTCGTCAAGTTCAGGCATCTCAAGGTGATGCACAGCGCGAGCGTAGACAAACCCGTCGTCCCAGAACTCAACAAGACGGTGACGCGCCATCTGAGTCACGCATGGAGGCAGGAGAGGATGCTTAACTTATCTAACAGAATATAGTCACTTAGAATATTAAAAAAAACAAAGAATTTTGTATAAGGATTGTTATACAAAATTTACGAAATTTGGGTGCTAATCTCTTCTTTTAATTTCTCCATGAAAATAACAATGAATCCGGGTTCAGTTGGTTTAAACTTAATTTTGTCATCCGTCCCCTGGTCGCGAGCATCTTTTTTCTGTTGTTGTAATGAAATTGCTAGAGATTCTGTTACAGTATCGATCGAATTATACAATGCTTGTACCAATATGATAGGAAACACATCCATTATCATTGGAGTGATTCTTATTGTATCGCCTATACTCCTTTTTGCGGAATCTATTAATTGATCACTATTTTTTAACGCATGAACATAACTAGCATTTGTCATACGCTGTAATATTTGCGGTGATATATTTGGTATATCCTTAGTTATATTTTCAATTAAACTAGTACCAAATTTAACAATCAAATCGTCAGCTGCTTGATCTATTTCACCACCACTCATTTCAGGTAGGTCTTCCTTTCCAAATGAAGGCATAGAAGGCATAGAAGGCATACTGATAGAAGGTAGATTTACACCCTGCTTTCCAAGATTTTTCTCAAGATTTGATCCTATAGCACCCAATGCTTCTTTTCCTTGTGAAAAATCATCTTTCACTCTTTCACTCCAACTCATTTTATCTCTCGCCTTTTTTGATGGAACACTCGTCTCGCCATTATTCTCTTCGGTGACATTATCCTTTGCGATTTGTTCGATATCATCCTTATGTTCTTCGGCAATTTTTTTTACTTGTTTTTCTATCGTACCTTTATGTTTCTTTGCAAATCCTTTCGCCATTCCAGCAAGTGCGTTCCCACCAGCATATTTTCGTGATCGCTTTGTCTTTCGTTTTTGTCTCTTATTTTTACTCAAATTTTTTTTTGAACGAAGAGTTTTTCGTTTCTTTCCACCTTGTTGTTTTTGAGAAAACCAGGTTTCATATGGAGGATTACGTAACTGTTGATAAAGGCGTTTAGAAAAAATATTGATTGTATCGTTTTCATTATAAACGTTAGAAAAAATAGTAGTAATGAAATTTTGAATATACTTATATGTATTTTCATTGGTTACTAAACTATACAATAATAAGGGTCCGGACGATGGAATTCTTAAAGCAGAATCAATAGATTGAAAAATAGTTTGGGTAATTTTACTTTTATTTTGTGGTTCATTAAGAACATTAGTCATAGTATTTCCTAAAGTTTCGCGTAAATTACTTGTCAATGGTTTGCTATCAATTAGTTCTGAGCATATCTTATCGACTAGCTTATCCGCAATTGCAACGCGGATTTTATTTCTATCTAAGTTTGTTATTTTATCCATTTCACTATATTATAAGAAGAAAAATTTCATACAAAATTGAATAAATAGAAATATATTTTCATAACTACAAATCGATGTCAATAAAAATATATAATACTAAGGGAAAAACCCTTAAAAACAAAAAAAATGCTGTGTCATCTAAGGATAAAGCAAAAATGTGGGAATTATTCGACAGCGATAAATCCGATAATATCGAATGTGTATATGAATCAAAACAAAATACTCAAGATCATTTGTGTAGAATATGCGATTCTCAATTGATGATTATGGACGACGGATTTCCAACTTGTACAAATAAAAAATGTGGTCTTATTTATCGAGATACATTGGATTATTCTCCAGAATGGAGATTTTACGGTGCCGAAGATAAAAACTCCAAAGACCCCACACGTTGTGGAAATCCGATTAATCCCCTTCTTCACGAATCGTCTTTTGGATGTAAAATTTTATGTAATCAAGGAGCATCTTACGAAATGAAACGTATCAGAAAATGGACAGAATGGCAAGCAATGCCACATCGTGAAAAAGCATTATATGATGAATTTCAATTTATTACAGTGATGGCAAAAAACGCAGGAATACCACGTATCTTTATTGATGACGCTATGGCAATTCATAAAGATATTTCCGAACAGAAAATGTTTCGAGGTATGAATCGCGATGGAATCAAAGCTGCGTCTATTTATATTTCCTGCCGTCTAAATGATTGTCCTCGTACCTCACATGAAATTGCTGAAATATTTAAACTAGATAAAACGAGTGCTACAAGTGGATGTTCTATGGCTATTAATATTTTATCAAATTTAGAAAGAAATGGTTCATCTATTAATGTGAGTACTGAAGATTTGTGCTCTACAACCCCCAGTTCATTTATAGAACGTTATTGCAGTCGATTGAATATTAATCCAGAATTAACAAAATTAGCAAAATTCGTTGCTAAAAAAATTGAGACGAGTAGTTATATTAACGATAATACGCCTCACGCAATAGCTGCTGGTATTATATATTTTATTGGACAAGAGTGCCAATTGTCAATTAGTAAATCGGATGTAAAACATATATGTGGTGTCAGTGAAGTCACAATTAATAAATGTTATAAAAAGATGGATATTATTAAAGACAAACTTATTCCTTCAGTTATTTATCAAAAATATTTGGAAACATAATGCGAAAGAAATCGAGTATATTTATGTATAGTAGAATATAATGGAAAAATCATTGTTTCACGCATTGAACGATGATTTTTATATTTCTGATTCACCTTTAGAAAGATATAAACAAAATTCTCAAGAAAATGAAAATGTCATAGAAAAAGATGATTGTCCAAAAATCGTATTTATTGTTCCATATCGTGATCGAGAACAACAACTTCTATTTTTTCAAAGACACATGAAATATATACTTGAAGATTTTAAGAAAACCGATGTTCAAATGTTAATATGTCACCAATGCGATAAACGTTCTTTTAATTGTGGTGCTATGAAAAACATAGGATTTCATATTATAAAACAGACATATCCAAAACAATATCAAAATATAACGTTAGTTTTTAATGATGTTGATACATTACCCTTTAATAAAAATTTCATTGATTACCAAACAAAACAAGGTGTTGTCAAACATTTTTATGGATTTAAACACACACTGGGAGGAATCGTATCAATTAATGCATCTGATTTTGAACGGATTAATGGATTCCCCAATTTTTGGGCATGGGGGTACGAAGATAACATGTTATGTGATCGTGTAAAACAGCATAACATTCACATTGACCGACAACAATTTTATCCATTTGCTGATAAAAACATCCTTCATTTTTACGACGGATATTTGAAACAAGTGAATAAAAAAGAATTTGAACGATACGCAAAAAACACAAAAGAAGGACTGTATTCAATCTATAATCTCAATTATACATTCAACGAAGAAAACCAAACCTATGATATTCAAACATTTGATACGGGAACACATGAAAATATTCAATACAAAACAGTTCATGATTTACATAAAGGAACGACTCCTTTTCGTCATCTACGTTCAACGCGTGGAGGTATGAGTTTGAACTTATAGTTCTAATATTTTATACGTGACACCAATTTTATCGCGCGTTTCCCAAATACCAGATATCTTTATGACATATTTACCATATTTTAATTTGTCATTATTTCGATACACTCGAAGTTGATTTGTGATTAACTGATTCGACAATACATATTCACATTTTTTTTTGGTATGATTATAAGTCATATAATTTTTTAACAATTGTTCTTCAATTTCTTTTAAATCTTGTTTCAATTCAATATTTTGTGAATAATTTGTTGCCAAAAAACGTATATGATTATTTTCAATTACATCATGTACCTTAAATGGGATATATAAATAAATACCGTTCATCGTAACATTATTTTTTGAGAAAAGTATTTTTGTAAATTCACCATTCATAATCGTGTTTTTTTTTGGATACAAATAACGAATCGAATCTTGTAACTCAATATTATTTTTGTGTTTTAAATGATGAAGATGTAAATAAAGGTTCATTTATATAATAGACAAACGAATACTTATATCATTTTTATTTTATTGAATATATTTATTTACAAGTGAGCGTACCTTTTCTTGCTCATTTAATATTTCGATACCAACACCCTGATTTGATTCTAACTCATGCAGTTGTGTTTCTTCTTCCAATATCATTTTTTCCAATGTTATTAGCAATTCATCCACATCAATTGTACTTTCGGTATTTGTATTCTTAATATCATCTATAATATTTTGTACCTCTTTGTTTTCTTCTTCACTATCTTTATTAACTAATTCTTCTCCCTCTGCTGTTTTAGTAAAAATTACATTACGAACACTTTCTGCTATATCGCTACTGAACTTTTCCATTATTTCCTGTAACTTTGTTAATGCCTGTTTGTCTTCAAGTGTTTCACTAGTTGGACTTTCCATTGGTTCAACCACATAATAATACCATATCGACCAAATGAGTACAAAGAATAAAATACATAGTAAAAACAAATAATTATTTTTCATTATATATTATATATATAAATGTTTCAATCATCTTTACTAAATACCAATTTATCACCGTTTCTTTCGTGGAAAGGAAAGACATTCGGACAAATTACCTCTTCCATTCAAAAGAACGAGAATACTAGTACTATGGAAGGGAAATTATTATTTCAACCTCCACCATTAAAGATATACCGCCGTGAAGCATTTACTAAACAATTAAAAACACAATCTAGTAGAAATTCAACCTCTATTGATGTTTTAAATCAACCAGGTAGTGCTTTAGTCGTTTCTAATAGTTCTCCGTCCTGGAACGTTTGCGATAGTGATTGTAGTGGTACAAAACTAACTCTTGATACAAACCTTATTAATAATCGCGGTGAAACCTATGATTGTTGCACCGATCTTGGTCCAAACTCATCTGTACGTAGATCATTGGATCCGGCAGCAGTTGCCAAACAGCGTGTGCGTAGTTCTGGTATTATTCGAAAAACACCTCCTTCTACTGTCACTACCGCACCTTACTGTACCACATCAAAGGAATATTTGGCAACACGTGGTAAAACCTTCGAACAAAAACAATTTCATTATTTACAAAGTGGAAATCCTTTGGTGAAACCAGGTGCTCCTGGTAGTCAAAATAACAAATATTCTGTCAATAACGAGGGTAGTGGATATTGTCCTGATGCATCAGGATTTTATGTATCCAGTCAATTCAAACCATCGAATTATAAATATTCGCAAGATGGTGGTGTGTCATCTAGTGCTCGCACAACCCGCCTTAACTACAACACTATTACCACGAACGGCGGACTTTATACCAAAGCATATGGTTCTCAAGTTGGAAATGCTTTGTCGTATGGTAAATCAAGTGACGCTTATACAATCAAAGATAAATTTGGTTCTCAAGCACCATGTGACGTGAAAAGTGTAACAACATGTTTGAAAAAATAAAATAGAAGTAAATAAAAATATAGTTATTACACCTTTGGACATTTAAAACGCCGATTTTCTAAACCGTGTAATTCTTTAATTTTCGTTTTCTTGTTTTATTTTTCACATATACTACATCTCTGTTATATGCTCCCTTAAATATATTTTCATACTTTTCTTTTGGTATTCCTCGTATTACACTTGTTATATTTGCCCTTAATTTTTCGTGAGTTAATCCTTCACCTTCCTCACTTTCTTTATATAATCGTGATTTCAACATACTAAAATAATTTTCAATACTATTTGTGAAATGTTGGTAAGGGGCAGCATATAATATTTTATTGTGTTTATTTACTAAATCTTTTATCATTTCGTTTCTATGACTACTCGTATTATCCAAAATAATAAGTTTATTTTTGTATTTATTTGTTATATGCGTTTCTAAAAACTCATATAATCTATCTGCATTTATTCCACTTTTTTCATACAATTCCCAACCTAAAACACCTTTGGTAGAAATAGCAAATATTCCAGTATATTTCTTGAATACTTCTTGTGATTGCGTTTTTATTATACATCGCTTTCCAATTTCATTATAACAATGATTTCGTTTTTGTAATGACTTCACACTCGTTTCATCTATACAAATAATATTCTCTAATTTATATTTCTTTACTTCATCATAAAACTCCTTTATTTTTTGGTTAATATCAATCTCTTTTCCAAATCGTTTTGTTGGTTCATGTCGCACACGAGTAATTTTCAGTGTAATATTATTGTCTTTTATCACTCTACCCAAATGCCTTCGTGAAATATCAAATGATGGGTATTTTTCTTTTACTTTTACGAGTAAATCTTCCATAGTAATTGTTTTATTTTTCTTTATTTCTTCCAGTATGTATTTCACCTCATTTTTATCAATCTTATATGCTATTGGGGGTCTATTGTTCCGTTTAATTTTTCCGTCTTTTTTGTATTTATCTACCCAACGCATCAAACTTCGTGGAGAACATTTGAATATTTTACATACTTCTTCTTGTGAGTTGTCTTCTGTTAAATAATAATCAACCGCAGATAATTTATAATCTTCACTCTTATGTGTAGGCATATATAATAGTAAATTATAAAATTGAAAATAATTAAATATAAATATTTTTATACAAAATAACAAATGAGTAAAATACGAAACAAGTGTGAACACGAAAAACGAAAAGATAGTTGTATTATTTGTAATGATTGTGGACACGGAAAATTAAAATACAATTGTAAAGAATGTGGAGGAAGCCGATTATGTAAACATAAAAAATTAAAATATAACTGCAAGGATTGTGGAGGTTCTGGATTATGTAAACATGGTAAACGAATATCAAGATGTGAAAAATGCGGTGGTTCTGCTTTTTGTGAACATGGAAAAGAAAAACATGGTTGTGTTATTTGTAATGATTGTGGACACGGAAAATTAAAATATTATTGTAGAGAATGTGATGGTTCTGCTTTTTGTGAACACGGAAAAAATAAAACTATATGTAGAGAATGTGATGGTTCTGCTTTTTGTGAACACGGAAAAAATAAAAGATATTGTAAAGAATGTGATGGTTCTGCTTTTTGTGAACATGGAAAACAAAAAAGATATTGTAAAGAATGTGATGGTTCTGCTTTTTGTGAACATGGAAAACAAAAAGAACGATGTAAAGAATGTAATGGGTCGCAAATATGTAAACATGATAAACGAAAAGAACGATGTAAAGAATGTGGAGGACATGAGTTGTGTAAAAATGAATGGTGTGAAACAAACGGAAATATCAAATATGAAGGATATTGTATGCCGTGTTTTGTGAATAATCCAGAAAATCAAGATAAACCGGCAATAAGAAACTATAAAACAAAAGAAAAAGATGTAGTTGACCGGATAACACAAACATTTACCAATTTCACTTGGGTTGCCGATAAAAAAGTACAACATGGTTGTTCACGCCGTCGTCCAGATTTATTATTAGATATGGGTTCGCATATTATTATTGTGGAAATTGATGAAAATAAACATACTAATTACGATTGTAGTTGTGAAAATAAACGACTAATGGAATTATCACAAGATTTACAACATAGACCAATTGTATTTATTCGGTTCAATCCAGATGATTATACTAATCAAGACGGCGTATTAGTAAAATCTTGTTGGAAATTAAATAAATTAGGAGTTATGCAAATTATAAAAACCAAACAAAAAGAATGGGAAGAACGAATAAAAACTTTGAAACAACAAATCCAATATTGGATAGACAATCCAACCGAAAAAACAATAGAGATAATTGAATTGTTTTATTAGGAAGTTGTGTGCTTTGCTTCCATATGTAATTATATTTTTGGATTTTTTAATTCCGTTAAAATCGGCGTTTTAAATGTCCAAAGGTGTAATAACTATATTTTACGTGTTTAAGATTTATCTAGATTGAATTCATCTTCATTCATAAAACTATTGTTGTGAAAGGGAATATTATTATAAACCACATTGTATCGAATACACCATTCTGTGGATTTTTTTACGTTTGTTTTCATTAAGGATGCTAATTTATCTTCTTGATTTTTACAATCCATCAACGATAAGGTATAATGAATGTTTTCAATTTGTTGCTGTCCAAAGATTGCGTTGTATTCCTCTATTTTAGTGGTAAATAACAAAGGCAATGGTATAGATAATAAGCGAAAGAAATTTTTCTCACTTCGCAGTAGTTCCTCAAAAGAATTGCGCAAGTAAGGATATACAACATTCATGTCCGCACCAAAAAAATTTTTACATACAATATATTTTTCGGAATTTGCGAATCGACTTGTCTGCGGTTTTGTAATATATACTTTTTCATAAAATGATGATAACAGTGCTAATATATCCAAACTATGTGCCATAAAACAATCAAATAACTTTAATATAAAAGACCCCCCTTTCTGCTGCATCACTAACGCATAAATGACCTGGGCGTATAGTAATTTACCAATAGAATGTTCTTGATTATTGAAATCGATAGAAAAATCAAAACCACCATCGCCGGTAATTATTTCCAATTTACCACCATACATATCTTTACAATAATCTAAATTTGCTATACTCAATATATCACCCGTTTCGTCAATCCCATTTTCAATCACTACATTTGAATTATCTTGTAAAAATTGTTTGCTCTTTTTCCAACCCGGGATTGCCGTATTCTGTGTATCGTCCAATATGGACATTCCGATATATTTGTCATTTGGATTATTTCGAATATGTACAAGTGCTTCGATGAATCCACCAGGTCCTTCTGCTAAATGAAATGATTCAATTGACTTATGTTTATCTACATTTTCTAACAGCTTGAAATATTGAACCAATTCGATCATCTTAAAATAAGAACGCGACAGTGGTTTTTTCTTCGCAATGCTCTTTCTTTTTCCGGGCACAGAAGTATGAATATATTCGCATGGATTTGTGTAACGTTTCACCGTATCCCATTCTTGATCACGATTTGTAATACGTTTTTTAATATCACCTAAATAAAAAGAGAGAGAGTTCGAAATAACGGGACCCGGAATATGGTCGGTCGTTTGGACATGAATATAGCGAAATAAGTTTGGATTATTACGTGGTATTTGAAAATGAATCATCATCGAATAATATGTTACATAATATTCGATGTTAGTATTTATATATATTTTTCAACTAATTCTTTTTCTTACGAATCACGATTGTTGATTTTGCCGGTTCCATTTTGTGAATCTCTAAAGAGTCTTCATTTATTTGTTTTTCGTCGCCAATAATAATTTTTTTCTTTTTTCCTGGCAACTTTCGGATGATTACAGCAGATTTTACATTATGTTCTTGTGCGTTGTCTAATTGGTTGTCTTGTTTTTCAAGTGTTTCAATCATCGAACCAGTTTCATTCATATCTTCAAACATGTCCACTTTATCGCGATTCACTAGTAATTTATACACCTTTTCCGCATTAACGTTGTGCGTTTTACGAAATACAAAATATCGATTCATAAAAGAGATGCGTTTTTCTTCTATCGTCATTTGATGAGCACTATCGTATTCCTTCTTATTGCGATAATTCTCTTCAATCTCAGTTTTCATTAACTGAAACAATTCATCGAATAATCCACTACCATTTGGTAATCCCATTGCCTTTGCTTCTTCTGTACCGACCAAACTGAATCCATAATCCTCCATCACTCTTTGGAAATACGCAAAATTCACCAAATATTCGCGGAATACTTTATTAATACTCTCTTGATAAACGTCAATGGGATAATGTAAAGAGTGTTCGTCTTCAGGAAATCCACTATGACTGTATTGTTTAATAATCTCATAGATCTTTTCCTTATCTTGATAAATTACCATAGAATCTCCCTTATTCTTATCCTTCAATACATTAAAGACTGTTTGACCGTCATAACATGTTCCAATAAAATATCCATTTATTTTGGTACATTCGGACAAATTGCGTAAGAAGTTATGGAAAGTTCTTTCATTTTCGAAGAAATAATGTAACGCAAATTGACACGAACTAATATTAAATCCATCTTTTCCAATACCAAAATGTCTATATACACCATCGCCCAAATCCTCTTTGTCTTTAGAACCATTACCAAAGACCGCATTACTGATTTGTTTATCGCGTTCGCTCACAAGTGCTTTTCCACTCCTTATGTTCTGACTACTATTTCCATGTGCGAATAACGCACTAGGCATTTTCTTGAATTTATATTTGTAATTCAAATAACGAGCACACGCGCCATCCTTGCGGTTCTCAATATTGTCTTTTGATACATCAACCCCGAATACAAATCCTAATTTCGACGCAATCCATTTGGGAAAATCTCCCGCTTTACCAACAGCATAATCAATCAATGTATCATTCTGATTACTCACTCCCAATATCAACTTTCTTTTCACATACAAATTATGAAAATTACGCAACGCCTTTGTATTCGTGTCTTTATTAGAACGATTATAATATACATCGTCGTCCCCTATCATTTCGGGAATATTTTCACCACTACTAATCATTTCTTCCGTAATCGGATTGTGAATACTATGCCAATTGCTATTAGCAACATGAAACGCATTTCCATAATTTTTTCCTCCGTTTCGAAGATCGTTTGTTTTATCATAACGAACCCGAAGTGGTATCCAACGCCAATGCCCGGTCTTGGATAAGTCGTAACTAAATTCGACAATCATGTTCTCTTCGAAATATTCGTTCTCCTCTGTCATTAAGACCTGATTCGAACCATTGTTTTTTAATTCAATATTACAGTAATATGCCTCTGGATCATATGGACTCGTTGGTTGAAACGGCACTGGTTCATATTTTTGATAGTTGTCGCGATCATCCATATTTGGCAATTGATCATTGATAACATCTAACATTGGATTCACATATCCATGATCATTTTTACTGAATCCACATCGTAAAATAAGTGTTTTGTATTGGGTAATATTTTTACTACTATTTAATGATGTTCCTTCTTGGAACACATTGTTAATTTCGTCTTTACCGTTCTTGTCCTTTTTAACAGAAACTAAGAAATCGATCGTATTGTATTCAGGAGGTTTCCATTTGAAAGAATGTTCCCATGTGGTTTTTGTCAATGGTCCCGCCTTTCCTGATCTATCTCCACCCACACCCGTTGATGCAGGTGTGAAAATCAACCCGTCGGTATTGTACGCATAAGAACCGTCTTTAATTTTAGACAGAATAACCGAACAACCCTGGAAAATACTCTGTTCGAAGGAGGAATAGAATGTTTTACATTTAATCGTCATCCAACACGCATGATTCTGACTATCTTCTGCCTTTCCATGTATTTTCACTGGTTCGCTATTTCCACTATCTTTATTCAAAATCGATATTGGTTTTAATTCGCGAACGAAATTTTGTAACAACTTCAATCGAAACTTTTCAGGCACATCTTCTTCGTTCATTGGATAAAAGTCCAATTCACGAACACTTTTCTTATTGAGAAAATAAATATCAAACGCAGCATACAAATTCACAAATTTATTATTTTTATCATATTTAATATGCTCACCGTCCAATAAACTATCAAACAATTCTCTATTATTCGTATTCATCCCACAGAAAATGAAATTCATATTGGTATCAATCATATAAATATGCCCATTTGGCGAAATATAAAGCAATTTCCTCTCACCGTCAGCCTTGTCTGTGACAGTATAATTATGACGTATATTCGGACTGGTTGTCAAAGTTTCCTTTTCGTCAATTTGTGATACGTTTGCCATTTGTAAAGTATAAGAAGAAGGTCCTGTAAAATGCTTTCCTAATTTACGCATAGCACTATTACTTATATTACGTTGATCACTGTTAAATTGGTCCATATACTCTTTCCCATATTCTTCACCAAATACTAAATCTATATAAGAGGTTAGATTTGCCATCTTTTCGCTATTCGAAATGGGAAAATTTGTTCCTTGTAATCCACTCAATACTAAACGAATATTTTGACGAATAACACCAACTAGTTTTTCTAGACTTGCATAATCACTGCCCGGTCCAACTCGACTATTATCCACTTCAAGTTCCACTTCATAACTTTCCTCATTTTGAAATAGATTGGCTTCTTGTACCGTGAATTGTGGAATGGGTACTTTTCGGTTTGTTTTCGTTGAACCTTTCACAATACTTACATCTAAGAAAACTGGATAATCTGGATGTCTTAGACGCACTCGATTGATATAACGAAATATCTTTTTCGAGTCCAACCAATTGGATAGGGTTTTCTTGCCGACTTCTGAATGAGGGTAAAAGTCTTTTTCATATTGATAGGAAACGCGGAAATTGAAATCTTGAAAATCAACCGGTTTCAATGGCTTACTCGTTTCGCGATTTTCGCCAATATAAGGAGGATGCTTTTGAGTAAATTTGATTTTCTCGGAAAGTGCCGACGATGTAGAAGGTAAATCCAGTACTTTTTGTAAGTTATTGGTACGACAATATTCCTGAATTAGATCGAGTCCCATAACCTCCGCACGAATATTGGAGATCTTATACTGACCCGTTTTTTTATCCAAGAAATCCTCGTTTTGAATTCGCAAAATAGACAGTCCTTCTACATTTTCCGTAGTAAAACCCGCACTATAAAAGTGCTCCACTACATTGTCATAATCTATTTTCGACAATGGTTTTCCAGTTTTTGGATTTGTTCCAAAACGGATTTCCAATTCGCCTGCTCGACGACTATTATATATGTGAGGATTATCGGCTAAATAAAATTCCACCATTGTTTCCAAATCCTTCTTTGGATTTGAATTCATTTTTCGAGAATTTTGGTCAAAGGATGTCGGTTTAGGACTCTCTATTATTTCACCTTCTTCTAATTTTTCCATAATATATAAATCTGTATATCTTATTCATATATTATTTTCCATTAACATATTCAATTTTGTAGTTTCATAGAAACCAATTTGTTAATAATGACCTCGTAATAATCAGTCTTTTTCGGTTTTTCTTTCTCAGGGAAAACACCCAATAATTGAGCCATATGTTCCAAATCCGGTATTTTATATGAAGAAACACCTTTCAAAATTCGCTCTTGAAACGGATCGACGATTAATTTATTGAATTTTTTTTCATGGACTTTATCAGATGTTACTTTTACACTATCCAACGTAACATACCCTTCATCGTTGCGCTCCATTATATAGGTGTCATATACACTATCTACGGTAAATTCCATACAAATTTTATTTTGAATAATCAAAACGTTTTTCTTATAGTAAGCACACATGATCCAAAACCCATACCACGATGTTTTATTATCCATTAATAATTCTGATTCCACCGTTTTTATTCTTACATTGGTTATTTTACATCCATTGGTTTGTGCTTGGGATTTAATATGCTTGCTGTTTTTTGTAACATAATCCATTATTTTCTTCTTTTCATTTATTTCTACGTTCTTGTATTTGTTGCCGATCATAAAATATTCCGACTCACCATGTTCCAATACATACATATTCCAAAACAACTGGTCCTTCTTTTTTGATTGAAATAATTTTGGGATAATTGTAACCATTTTTGGTTCTTCGGTCGGCACTATTTCAATAGATTGAGGAACCGGTTTTATATCTTTTACATAGTCTTGTAACAACATATATTCTTCGCATTTTTTTGGATCTACATCAAATTTATTAATGTTATAAAAAATTTGATTCAATAGTGTGAAAGCAGTCATGACTATATTAATGTAATCAGTTATCTTTAAACCCTTTGTTACATTGTTTGTGCCTCATGTTCGAAATAAGTCTTGGCAAAGTTCTCTTTTTTTGTTTCAGTCAAGTGTAACATGTTTTCTTGGTCTTTGATGTAATCCATATACTTTTTTATATTATTAATGACATTGGATGGTAGAAATGATAGATTTACATATACACCACTTTTGTTTTCGTTCAATTTCACGTCTGAATTACTATGAAGAATTTTTAATATTTCTATTTGTTGTTCTTTTTCTAGTTTTTCTATTTGTGCTTTGAGTGATTCTAACAAAACTGTATTTTCCATTTACTTGGAATTCTAGTATTTTATTTATATTGTTTGTTTTATAAATGATTAAGACTCTATAAGAATAACTGTTGCACTATTCGAACCACTAATAATATATTGTAACATATAGCAACCTTTCTTATTTAAGTCTATGTACCCGTTGGTACTAGCATTTCCATTTCGATAAAACGTGGTATTAGTATCTCCAGCAGCATTTATCCTTAAAGTTTTGTTTTGGGTTTCCACAACATAAGATATTGGAAGCATAGTACCTGTCTTCCATGATATGTCGGTAAAAGTCTTCATATCAGTTACAGACTGAATATTCAAGGTAGTATTAGTGTCTGATGTACATATATGCGTGAAACCTGTAATCATATCTGCAACTTCTATAGTATGAGTACTACCTGAATCAACTTCATAATGCGTATTTTCACGAAAATACCCACCGCGACCCAGTATATTACCAGACAAATCAATCAACCCTTCGTCATTTATGGTAGAGGTGTCAGTTTTATTCGCATGTAACAAAATATTATTGGCAACCATTTCTAACGTACTACTTTGAGATATATTTCCATGAAAGTTTTCTGAATACAACGTTTTTGTAGAAGGATTGTAACTTAGATCAGTTCCAACCAATTGTGTTGATTCACCTTGATCTGTATTCACCAGAGATACATAATATCTCACATCATCAGAAACAGGTTCAACCGTTGTTGTAACTGAATTCCCGGATATATCTCCTACAAATTTGGTATTTGCTGTAATTGTAGATCCTGAAATATCTCCACTTGTTGTTAATGATGTACCTCTTATAACACCACCTGATATATCATTACTATATATGTTATTACTGGATATATCTCCTACAAATTTGGTATTTGCTGTAATTGTAGATCCCGAAATATCTCCACTTGTTGTTAATGATGTACCTCTTATAACGCCACCTGATATATCATTACTATATATGTTATTACTGGATATATCTCCTACAAATTTGGTATTTGCTGTAATTGTAGATCCTGAAATATCTCCACTTGTTGTTAATGATGTACCTCTTATAACACCACCTGATATGTCATTACTATATATGTTATTACTGGATATATCTCCTACAAATTTGGTATTTGCTATGATTGTAGATCCTGAAATATCTCCACTGGTTGTTAATGATGTACCTCTTATAACACCACCTGATATATCATTACTATATATGCTATTACTGGATATATCTCCTACAAATTTGGTATTTGCTGTAATTGTAGATCCTGAAATATCTTCACTTGTTGTTAATGATGTACCTCTTATAACACCACCCGATATGTCATTACTATATATGCTATTACTTGATATATCTCCTACAAATTTGGTATTTGCTGTAATTGTAGATCCTGAAATATCTCCACTGGTTGTTAATGATGTACCTCTTATAACACCACCTGATATATCATTACTATATATGCTATTACTTGATATATCTCCTACAAATTTGGTATTTGCTGTAATTGTAGATCCTGAAATATCTCCACTTGTTGTTAATGATGTACCTCTTATAACACCACCTGATATATCATTACTTGATATATCTCCTACAAATTTAGTGGATGTCAAAGTATTTGTATAGGGATTATATTTCAAATTATTCTCTGAATCAATAAATAAATTCGCGTCACCTGTACCAGAAGTAAATATAGGATAATAATCACTATCGCCTCCAGCACTAGCAACACTTACACTTGCTGACGTGCCACCAGCAGGTTTTGCCCAACTCAATACTCCACTATCGTCGGTTTTCAAAAAATAATTGTTTGTAACACTACTTGGTATTATATAAGATTGATTCCCAGAACCTAGTTGTAATTTGTCATCACTTGATTTTCCCATATAATTATTAGCATCTCCAAATTGAATTTGTCTAGTACCATTTAATCTTAATCCTTCGCCTGGAATATGTACAAATGATACATCACTATTACTAAAATCGATACTTCCACCTGAACCCAAATGTATGTTATCGAAACCAAAAATACTCGATCCTAAATTGAAAGAAGCATCTATATTAGGTATAATATGACTATTCACACTACCGTCAAATGTAATAGTATTTGTTTCATTACTTGAACCCAACAGAATATTTCCTAACAAACTACTGTTACCATGAATGGTTAAATTACCTCCAGCAGAAATGTCATGAATTACATCCAAACTTTCATTAAAACTAACATCACCAAACACATCCAAATGCCCACTCACATCCAAACTTTCATTAAAACTAACATCACCAAACACATCCAAATGCCCACTCACATCCAAACTTTCATTAAAACTAACATCACCAAACACATCCAAATGCCCGCTCACATCCAAACTTTCATTAAAACTAACATCACCAAACACATCCAAATGCCCACTCACATCCAAACTTTCATTAAAACTAACATCGCCAAACACATCCAAATGCCCACTCACATCCAAACTTTCATTAAAACTAACATCACCAAACACGTCCAAATGCCCACTCACATCCAAACTTTCATTGAAACTAACATCACCAAACACATCCAAATGCCCGGTCACATCCAAACTTTCATTGAAACTAACATCACCAAACACGTCCAAATGCCCACTCACATCCAAACTTTCATTGAAACTAACATCGCCTGAAACATCTACGCGCCCACCAACATACATATTACCATAACTTGCATCTAATGTAAATATAGTACCACTTGCATCATTGCTATAACTTGCCGATATTGTACCTTTATCACCCTTGTCTCCTTTTAAACCTTGAGGAATACCAAATTTTAATTCTACTAGATTTGTACTTGTACCTACATTCTCAACCGTTGCTGGTGCAACTTCGGTTAAAGATAGTGGTGCTAAAGTTTCGGTGCTATCTATAATCACCTCACCTGGTTGTCCTTTTGGTCCAATTGGTCCAGCAGGACCTGGATTACCTTGATCGCCGGTTACACCAACCGGTCCTTGCGGACCCGCGGGGCCAACCGGACCCTGGGGACCCAATTGTATATAATTTGGATCAATATTAGAACTCATATTTTATATACTAGAAAGATAGATTTTATATATATATTTCAAACATATATACAAAAAAAATACGCGTAATATTTAAATATATTATTTACATAAGTCTTCCTAACACACTGATATAATCATCGTCTAATTCGTATCGAACACCGATAACTTTTGATGTGATTTTATCACCTTCTTTTATTTTGCTAAAACGATCATCTAAATGATGATGATCACGAGCAATAAACATGGTAATAGGAATATTTTTTTCGTCATCAATAACATGTGCATGAATTCCAGCCTTTGTCATAGTTTTACATATACATTCAATTTTCATGTTTTCTGTTGGCAAACAAACCATAGTTTCAAAAACCACGTGAAATTCTACAACATTATTGTTTATTAGTCCGCTTGAATAGTTCAATATTCTCATTGAATTCGGACGAATAAAACCTTCATTTACACATTTACCACCCATAGTGGCACCTAATTTTGCTTCTAAATTTGCCTTCACATTTTTTCCAATTTCGGTAATAGATAGCGACATTTTACGGTCTAAAATAGATTTCATATAGACTCCGAATATCTTATCTTCACCTTCGCGTTTGTCATTTCTTTTCGGTTTTCGAATAACAACAGCAGACATGTTAATACTAATATAATGATTATATTTTATATTCTTTGTATTCAATTGTATAATTCAATTCAATTTTATTCAACTTGAAAGTAGATATCATTCCACTCTTTTCTTTCGCGTTTTCACACATCGAAACTTTTTATTTCGAATCTCATTATCTTTACATTTTTTAACACATCTTCTAGTTAAAGGATTACGAATTTTTTCGTCAGGACATTCTCTTATTATCTTTTTACATTTGAAGGAAGAATCGCGACTATAACCATCTTTACATTTCTTCACACAACGTCTGGTCAAAGGGTTGAAAATTTTCCCATCAGGACATTTACGTACTGGATCTACCGTTAAAGAATCGAGCATTTTTCTTGAAGATAATGAAATATCTTCCAAAGAGGTACTTTTAATTTGATTCATTACATTTTTCTTGGACTTTGACATTGTTTGAACGTGATTATTTAAAAATTCTTTGTTCTGGTCCTTTAAAATATACTTATTCAATATTTCTTCATATTTAGTAAGAGCCGTTTCTATTTCGTATCGAATTTGAATATTGGGATGATACATATTGTAAAATAGATCTCCTAATTCTTTTGCAAAATCGTTTTCCATAAATTTATTTACGTGATTCAAAACATACATTAAGGAGAGTCCAAGACCATAAGAATCTACAGTTTTATACGATTTATCTACTATTTGTTTATAATTTTTTTTCTTCAACGTTTTTAAGGTATTTAAATAATCTTCCATCACATCTTCAATTGTCTTTGTACAATAATGAGCATTTTCTTTACAATGAACTTCATTTAAAAGGGTAATAAATGCCAACGATTCATTTGATATATTTGTCGTGTCGTTATTTGATGATTTTGTATATGTTTTAATTTCGTCAATTAACTTGCCTACATGATGTAATTTATCAATATCTGCCTTTTTACTAAATTTATTAAAAATTTTCTTATTTAAATAACCTAATTCAATTGGAAATGACCAATGAAACATGGCCAACCAAAACCCTTCTTTTTTCATTTTCTCGAAAATATTATTTTTTTGGGTCATCAATCCGAAATCGATATATTTCACCTCATTCCTTTTACTATGATAGACAATATTTTGGTGTTTTACATCATGATGTACAATATCCCCCGATTGAAAAGCTTTCAGTCCAAGAAACAATTTCTGACAACAAATCCAGAAATCCGTTATTTTTGTCTTATTTGACTCGTCGATAACTTGTTTGTTCATATTTTGTGAAAATATTTTCAAACTATCACCCCCATTTCTCATTTTCATCAAGGAATAATCACTATAATTTTTAAGCACTGTATCGCCCATATTACACATTTTGATTGCTTTAATATTGTATGGTTGTTTTCCAACCTTACACAATGTAGGTTGTCCAAGATAAAACTCCTTATTTCGATCCACACTAGAAATAAGAACATATTCTTTCATTTCACTATTTGCTTCATCTGTATCCATTAGTTTTGAAATTTGGTCTAAATCGCGGTCTTTACTTCCATCACATAATAACGGGGGATAGTGGACACATCCATATGTTCCTTGACCAATAACTTGTGTCCTTATTTCACTCATATATAAATACCCTCATATATTTATACATTATGCTCTTCTGAACTTGGCAATATTATTATAACTAGCCTGTTCCGGATTTAAATACCATACTAGATTTTTATATTCATTTTGTGTTCTATGTCGCAACAATAATTCAACAATAACACACAACCCTTGTTGCATAATTTCTTTAGACTTTGTTAAACTATACATAGGATCACTTACATCTTCACCGTCATGAACAATTTGATTTAAACGCTTAATAATATCTCCTTTTCCTGGAGTTTGACCGTTGATGCGAGTTCCAGTATTATTCTGTAGTTGGTTCAAATCTTTAATACGAAAGACCATTTCTTTGTTATTTCTAAACATGTCTATAAACCCAACGATGCGGGGGTAATTGTCAGGATTTTTTTCTAAAATTTCGTTCATTTGTCCGGATTGTTTGAAATTACGAACATCCTCGGGTTCAGCCTCCTTCCATTGACTCGTATCTTCAGATGATTGAAGATAGAGTGTCCAAGATTTCGTATTTACCAATACATAACCAGATTTGTTTTTATACGTGATTATATTTTGATCTAAATAATGTTTTATCACCTCTTCTACTTCTTCGAATTTATCGTATATTTTTGAATAGAAATGAGAAAGTAATACAAGTTTTTCTTCCGGCATTAACATATCAACATTGTGTTGGATAATATATTTGACAAATTCATCATAACTAATATTATGAACCAATTGAACATGATTTAAGATTTTACTAGCATGCTTATACCAGTCCTGATCGCCATACGGAATACTTTGTATTTTAGTTGCATTTTCGAGTTGATGTTCAATATTACGTAAAATAGACTCGTAATTTTGCATAGTTTCCTCTTCTTGGACATTTGTTTCAAACTCTTTCGGTATTTCCATAACTATATTGGTTCGTTTATAATCAATCGGTACTTTACGTTCAAACAAGGAAATCTGATCGTCGGTAATTTCCACGGGTTGAAACGCATAAATGTTTCCTTTATTCACTAAGTTTCCTCGCCTACCCCATTTATCAATGATATACTCATTTTTATTTTTAATAAAATTATGTAAAGCGCTATATATTTGTTCAATTGGATATTGTTTAGTCACATTAATCATATCAATTAATTCCGATAATTCATAAAAATGTTCTCCTTTCTTTTCATCACGGTAGATTTCACGTATGCGTTTCATTAATTTTCCATTGTTTGTTTGTAAATATTCATTATTGTACATTTCTTCGCGAGGTTTCGTTACAAGTTTATTCGACTTATTGTTACATTTATAGTCACAAGTTTCCATATAATCGCAAATATGACTATGGGGACTGTCTCCAATCGCAAAATCGATTTTCTTATTCTTTGATGAAAGTTCTATTTGTAAATTTTGATTAGACGCAATTGCTCTTAGTTTTTCTTCAGTAAAATTACTCTGTCCGATATTTAATAAACAATCCACTGACGTTTCTTTTAATAACCGTGTTACTTTTCCAATTTGTTCTGCTTTCCTTTTTGCTAAACGATAAATATATACATCCGTTGCTTCCTCTTTCTCGTTTTCCAAAGACGTGGCATACATAAAAATCTCCACGTTCCGTTTTTCAAATGGTAATAAGCAATGACTTAAATTGCGAACCCCACGACCAATAATTTGTTCAATACGATTCATATTGTACCATGGTTCTAAAATGTGAATTTGACGAATACATTTGAAATCTAATCCTTCCGAACCAGCCTTTGATATTAAAATAACTCTCACTTTTTCACCATTTTTATTGTTTGAATTCGTAATATGTTTAATATCTTGGGCATTTTGTGGAGAATATGATTTATCACCTGTAATCATAACATATTTTGCTTGATTGAATTCACCAGAAACCTCACTTTTCGGTTTCATGGTCATCGAATCGATAGGTTCTGTGGGAGGTTTTTCAAACAATGGTTTCGTATATTCGGAACTTCCAAAACGTGTAAAACCCATTTCTTCTAATGCTAATGCAATTGGTACAACTCCTCCGTCAATATATTGTGAATAAATCAAAACAATACCTGTCGAATTTCGAATTGTTTGACAAATTTCATGTATTTTTGCACTGTATTTATATAGTTCATTCGGACTAAAAATACGTCCATATTTTTCTTGGACATCGGGTTTGTAAGAGAAGTTATATTTTCGAGGATTTTTCTTATTCGATTCGTCAATATAATTCATCACCGAATTCATACCACGTTTTCCTACCATTGTTGCACGGGGATCGGTGTTTTCGTCATTTTCCAATATAGATTCTTTTGATTCTTCCAATAATCCACTTTGAATTTGTTTGTCCAATGTTTCACTTGGATAAACGATATTCAATACTTCCAATGGTGTTTGCAATCGTCGAAATCCAAATCTATCTAACTCGTCGAAATCTATTTTTTGACCCTCAACATCCTTTTTCATAGAACGTATGACTAGATCATATGCATTCTTTTGATAAGAATTCACTTTTGTTACATAAAGAGGGAGACTTTGTAATGGTTGATCAATTTTTCGTCCGTTTAATTGAATAGTTGGTAATTTAAATTGACCTGTATTTTGACCGACTAATGCTTGTCCTGCTTTTAATAAATTTCCTAACCCACCAGTTGGTTCTTGGAATGTTTTCTCTAACGCAAATACGTTTGGATAAATACGATAAGGGAAAGTATAAGGATTTTCGCCACGTATGTAAGAAATATATCCTGTTAATTTTCGACGCAATAAGTCATCACCGCCTTCTGTTATAACATCACCTTGATCATTTTTCTCTTCTTTTACGAAACCACCATTTTGATCAAATACTTCGTTTGTTTGTATTAACCCGCGTTTATCATTTGCGTTCATTAAATTGGTTAACCAAATAATTTCACTATAGGAGTTATACATGGGTGTTGCCGATAATAATAACAACCGCATATTGTTACAATGTTTCGCAAGTTTCATTAATAATTTCCCCGTTTTATCATCTTTATTGTCTTCCGATAAACGAATATTATGTACTTCGTCAATAATAATAAGGCGATTATTAAAAAAACGACGCATGTTTTGTAATTCCATTCGTTTTTTTTCTTCATTTGTAAATCCAGTAGTTTCTATAACGACCTTTTTACGAATATAATTAGCAAACTCAACGTACCCCATAAACACATAATATTGATTAATAATAGTTTTAATTTGAGAAACGAGTTTTTCTCGCGGTACATCTTTTAAATTGGTTGGATTCACCTCTTTAATGAATAAATTACCATTACACGAATCAATATGCCACAAACCATCTTTTTGATACAATCGTCTTTCGTCAAATAATTGTAATTTATAATTAGCCTGGACATTTGGTGCTGCAACAACTAATATTCGTTGCTTAATACCAGTTTGTTTCATGTAAGATCGCATTTCTTCCCCAATACCAATAGAACTACATGTTTTGCCTGTTCCTAAACCATGATATAATAGCAAACTGTTATAAGGGGTTTGAAAAGACAAGAAATTTTTAACAAACAATTGATGTGGTAATAATTCAAATGACGCATCGCACATTTTTTTTGCGTATTCTTTTATATCTCGTATTTCACCATCGTATTGTGTGTCATAAAATTCCTTATGACTAGCAATTTTTTCGGAAAACAAGGGGTCGTTTAATGTAGGATATAAAAACAACGATTCACCATTTTCTTCCTCTTTATATTCTGCTTGTTCTTTTTTTCTTAGAAATTCATTTGAATTTTTTGGAACATTAGAAAGAAGTTCAGTCATATAAGACTTCTTTTTTTTAATTATAATTGGTTTTACAGAATTGATTTTTTCTTCTGGACTGTCCAAAATGGAATTCTCTGAATCAATTGAATTTTGAATGGAGGATTTTATTTTAATTTCAGGGTTTTCCGTTGCCATAATGAAAATATACGTATATTATACACGTATATTTCAATTTACTTATTTGAACAATTTATCTAAAGATTTTCAATAGCTGTTTTTTCTCCGTGACATTCGCGACACATTGCAACTAAATTATCTACGTGATTACTTCCGCCATGTTCTAATCGTATTACATGATCTACTTCAAACCATGCGTTTAACTGATCTTTACAACCGTCACACTTCCAATTTTGACGCGATGCCACAAATTTTTTCTTCGTTTCACTCACCGAACGTTTTGTACCTTTTTTGCCCGATGTCATTAAAATTTCTTGAGATCGCGATTGAGCATTAGGAACTTGAACAATAGGATGATTCCCTGTTCCACTATAATTCCGTTTTGACGTAAAATCTAATATAGGCGACAACACGGAAGTGGTGTTTTTATCAATCGGCATATATTTTAAATATTCGTTTGAAGTGCGTAATATATTCTCCGCATTTGCGGGATTCTTCTTCAATAATATGTACAATACAAAGGCACCGAATACCACACCTGCCATTTTCATCTGTTTTTTATATGCCATAATATTTTTCACATATTTACCATCGGTATACATATGAAATAAAACTGCTCCAGTAATTACAAACATCCATAACTCAAGACGCATAGTTATAGTATCATGATAAAAAATTTTTCATCGACAAAATTTCCATTTCCTGGGTTGTAATAATATCCTTAGCCAACCTAAATATATTGTCATTATACCTTCTCTTAGTCAATAATTGTTTAGTAGTTGTTAATGCCGTTGAATGATGAGTAATCATTCGTTTTAACCAATTTTCGTCATTTACAAACAGTTGAGTTCGCAATAAAACAACAAATAAAAACGATAAACAAATACCTAATGTAAATATTCGTGAATTAAAATGCCCCATTGATAAATAGTGAACAATTTGATGACTCCATAACATATTTGATGCCATAAATAAAGCACTATAAATCAATGTTATTGATAAATATAAATCAGACAACCTATATGCTAAAATATTCATTGGATTTAATAGTAATCCAACAAAAAACATAACAATAAACAGAATTATTTGTTCGTTCATGATTGTATTATATATTTACTATATAATTAAACGATAATTATACAAATATATGATAATTCCAATACACACAATCGTAAAAAACGCAATAATATATTCTTTTTTTAACCGAAAAGTTTCAGAAAGTTTGATAGATTTTGGTTTATATTGACTCATATATTGATCCAATGCTTCATATAGAGTTAGTTCTTCTTTATCTATGGAGCGATTAATACGATTATGAATAAAATGAATCCATCGAATGAAAGAGTCGCGGTTATCTAAATATGGGGATACTGGATAATTATCTAATATTTTGCTAAAATCATCCCCGATTTTTTCATTAGGTATAAACAAAGGCATATTTTGAATGAAGTCATAATATTTTTTCTTGGTTACTTCATTTGGATATAATGGATAAGTATGTGCAATTGTATGGAGAAAAAACCAATAATGGGGACCCCAAATAGTAGGGTCAAATTTTTCATGTTCGATCATTGTGAATCCACTAGGCAAAGACATATTTGTCATATGTTCCGCGTATTGTTCATCCATTATTTAAAAAGTATATAAACATGACATAATATAATAATATAGTGCTTACTTAATACATGCAAAATGATAATTATTGTAACAATTGTGGCAAAAATGGACATTTATATCATCAATGTAAATTGCCGATAACCAGTATTGGCATAGTCGCGTTTCGAATGAAAAACGACAACCCAGAGTTTTTAATGATTCGAAGAAAAGACACACTAGGACATGTTGATTTCATGCGGGGAAAATATTCGGTAAATAATAAAGACTATTTATTGAATATGCTAAATCAAATGACTATAACCGAAAAAGAAAATTTAAAGATCTACGATTTTGATACATTATGGACAAACATTTGGGGAAACAGTAATTCATTATCAAATCAATATAAAAATGAAGAAAGTGTATCCCGCGAAAAATATAATCTTTTAAAAAAGGGATTCGAATATGAAAACAAATTACACACACTAAATGATTTAATTGATGAAAGTAATAAATCCTCACAATGGGTAGAAAGTGAATGGGGATTTCCAAAAGGTAGGCGAAATCATAAAGAAAGTGATTATGATTGTGCTATTCGCGAATTCACTGAAGAAACTGGATATAACGCAAAATTACTGGAAAACATACAAAATATTATTCCCTATGAAGAAATTTTTACAGGTTCGAATTATAAATCTTACAAACATAAATATTTTGTTATGTATATGAAGATCAACAATACAATATGTGAAAATGATTTTGATCCGACTGAAGTAAGTAAAATGGAATGGAAAACATACGAACAATGTATTTCATCGATTAGAGATTACAATGTTGAAAAAAAAAGGGTTCTGACCAAGATATACGAGTGTATATGTGATAATATCATCATTTAATTTGTATTTATTTTTATAAGAATTCATTGTAATGATAAATAATAGTGATAATATTGATAAAGCAATACAGGATGATTTAATTCAACTGTCAGTAAAGCAGAATTTGGAGAAACTTGATTTTGGTAGTTGCCCTATTTGTTACGAAGATATAACCGTATTACAATACGACAATAACAAAACTAAACCTAGGGCTAATATGACAACTACTCCATGCGGGCACAGTTTTTGTTACGAATGTTTGTCAAAACATTTGGAAAAGAAAAACAAGTGTCCCATATGTAGAACACAAATATCAAACAAATCGAATTTGAAATCGGTAAGTGTTTATGATGGATGTTATTTGATCAACGAAAAAGTAGAGGAACATTTTCAAAACGAATTAGACAATTTAATTTCAGCTTCATATAATCTTCGTGATAGTTCTTTATTAATCGGATCAATCAAAACTTGTATGTATGACGCATTTACACATTTTAGACGATTACAAATAGTTGATGATAATGAAGAATAAACTATTGACAATTATTATGTCATTTTTTATATATATTATAAACAATGAATAAACGAAAAAATGAACCAACATTTCCATTTTTATATAATTTATTAAAACCCGGACAAGAAGGAAATGAAAATCGTAAAACAATGATCAAATATTCGGTTGCGACATTCATTGTTGCTTTGTGCGCTTCGCAAATATTTAACCTTTTTCAGAATAGTGGTACTGCTGAATATAATATACAGAAGTATTTTTTTGTATATACCATCCCGTTCATATTTGTTATCGCAATTTCATTGAATCTTTTACACAATACAGAACTTGCCAAACTATTTTTAAAATTATTAGGAGTCAGTATGTTCCTTATTTTTGCGGTCTATTATTACGCAACAACTAGCGATACATTAAATATTGGGTCTACTAAAAATTATCTTGTATTTCTATTAATTATCCTTATAGGTTTAGCATTAGTATATCAGTTACTCGTGAATTATTTATCGAAATTACGCGGATTTCCTGGATTTATTGCTCAATTGTTATTTTATATACCATGTGTGTTCAATGATATAATTGCTTACTTATTACAACAAGTCCATATGACAAGTTATTCCACATATGCACTCCTTATTATTGAAATTTTACTAATAGTTATATATGCTTATTTACCTGAAATTTCATATAAATTTACCGGTCAGGACAATAGTATTCAATTATTAACCAATATTAAATATTTAGACGAAGGAAAACAAATAATTGCGGGAAGTGATGTATTAAAAATTCCCAGAAATATAAATGAACCGGCATCGAAAGAACATTATTTAAATAATTATTGTATTTCTATGTGGGTATATATGAATCCTCATCCCCCATCCCATTTAGCTTATAGCAAAGAAAGTAACATACTGACTTATGGATATACGGATGAAGATGATGTTCAGCATGTAAAACCGATGATTCGCTATTATGGTGGCGGCGGTGGTGACGACCAATTATTAGAACGAAATAAGTATGTGTTTTACTTTTCAAAATATCCCCCTACAAATCAATATACTACTAGCCAACATACTTTTTACGACGTTACACTTGAACATCAAAAATGGAATCAAATTACATTAAATTATAATCGCAATAATGTTGAATTGTTCATAAATGGAATTTTAGAAAGAACGTTCGCAATGACGCAGGATATGCCTCTATATAATGATCTAGATCAAATTTCAATCGGTGAAGAAAATGGTTTAGACGGAGCAATCTGTAATGTTGTTTATTATAGACACCCTCTTAGTCCGGATCAAATTGCCCTTTCATACAACACGTCATTAACGTCTAACTTACCAATTCCAAGAAAAAGATAAATTACTCAACTTTTTATACTAGAATATAATATAAGAATAAATGAATTGGACCGTCATTGTTTTAGGTATAATTGTTGTATTATTGATATATGTGCTCTATGTTTTCTTTATTCAATCATCATCTGTAATTAGTAAATCCGCAAACTTAAAAGAGGGTAAAAACGACCCAATTACTACAATAAATAGTAGGCAATCCACAAGATACAGTTACGGAATATGGGTTTATGTAAATACATGGGACGCAACTCGTGAAAAAACCATTTTTATGCGAAAAGAGAATATCCGACTTTATTTAGCAGAGAATGAACCATCATTGTTTTGTTCTATTACTTGTGCTTCAAAAGATGGTTCCGGATTAACTGAACAAAATATACTTATTACAGATAATTTTGCTATACAAAAATGGGTATATGTTGTAATTAGTTCAGATAATACTATTATTGATGCTTATATCGACGGTAAATTAGTCAATTCGACAAAATTAGTCACTAGTCCAACTTCTCCTGAATCCGCAAAAGTTGCTCCTATATTGTATGGTGAAGGATGGGATTGTTATGTAGCAGGATTACAGAACTGGGATAAACCCATTGGTCCTCAAGAAGCATGGGACAATTATATGTCGGGAAATTCAAGTGCTATGTCGAGATTTTTCGGAAGTTATAGTTTCACATTTGCTGTGAATAAAGACAATGTTCAACAATCATCTTATACAATGGGAATGTAATTTTATTCATTAAAAAACATATAGTAAATATATAAATATACTTACTATGAATTTGCCACAAGCAGAACCTGTATCAAGTGAAAGTAAATTATCAAATAGTATTTCAGGAGCAGTCAATCGAACATCCGATGCGGCATCTTCTTTAGCAACAAGTATGGGTGATAATTTAAACAATGCTTCTGAATATGTAAAAGATTCCATGTCTAGTTTTGAAGATTCAGATTTAGTCGGATCATCTGGCGATTTCCTGCAATCAAACAGTTTAATTGCCAAATTCGCGTTTTTATTATTAGTATTGATTGGTTTCATGGTTCTTTTAAATTTAGGAATTCGTATTATGGATTATTTTATGAAACCAAGTGGAAGTCCCAAATTGATCAATGGAACTATGAACGCAGCAAACGAGGTAATTGTTTCACAAGATCCCAAAAATAGTGAATCCATTCCTATACTACGATCAAACAATCAGAATAAAGGTATTGAATTTTCATGGTCATTATGGATGTATATAAATGACATATCCAAAACACAACGTTATTCCAATGTATTTAATAAAGGTAACGCGTCTTACCGGGAAGACGGTATAGCAACTGTCAATAATGGACCTGGTCTATATATTGATAATGAAACAAATGATTTAGTCATTGTTATGAACACCGTTGATGTAAATGGGTATGAAGAGATGATCATTGTAAAGGATATACCTCTTCGCAAATGGTTTCACTGCGTTATTCGTATCGAAAATACCGCATTAGATGTTTATATAAATGGCGCAATAGTATCAAGAGCTGTATTACAAGACGTTCCAAAACAAAACTATCAAAATATAAATATTTGTAAAAATGGCGGTTTCAATGGAAATATTGCCGATTTACAATATTTTAATAAAGCAATTAGTATTTTTCAAATTAATAATATTGTATCTTGGGGGAGAAATACAAGTGCTGCGAATGAAAACGCATCCGGCGACGCAAGTGGATTCCCCTATTATTTATCGAATATTTGGTATTCATCAAATTATTAATTTTATTATAACGCATTATTACAAATAAAATAATATACTCAATTATTTTATATGTCTTTTTTACTTTCTTGTACGAATCAACGAAAACAACGATCTGAATTCTTTTTTTTCGAAGGTGGTTCAAACGTACGATTTGATATTTCGTCTCCATATACATACGACGCGTCCGGCAAATTAGTATATAGTCAAGAACAACTAAATATGCGAAGAAAAGCAGAAATATTAAAATATTCCCGTCCAACACAAAACAACGTGACCAAGAACAAATACTCACAATTAGCAAGGAGCTCAAATAAACAAGCAAATCGATTAGTATGTAATAGTGAAATTAATGTACCGACATCTTCTTCAAATGTACCTGGTCCAGTGATGTATTTGAAAGAAGATCCTACTATTCCATTGTATAAGTATATTTCCGAGGATCAACAATTTCAATTCCAGGATGTTGATTTCGACGATTTCAAACGATTGTACGATTTGTTTCCCGTTTATAACATATTTATACCGAATCAAGGGGAACAACCATTTAATACGATTATTATTCTGAGACCTCAAACACGAGAATTAACTTTTTCATTTTCATTGCCATTATGTATTCAATTGACTTCAAATTATCAACCAAATGTATATGATGAGTCCGGAAATCTATTACCAAAAGTGAATACTATTCAGATAGGTGTTTATAGTACTCGTCTAGATATATATTATAGTGATTCCTTAATAAAAAGTGTAACTGGTGTGTATCGAACCGGTTATACTGCTGAGGACGCAAAGGATAGCGATATTGCTAATTCTACAGAAACTATTTCTGCTGATCTTTTTGGAACCAAAGAAGGACCATTATTGTTTAGTCAATATATCGGAAATCTGATTTTTCCTAATATTACCTTACCAAGCGTTAGTCAATATGTTTATACATGTAGATTATATGTCACTTTATCGTATGCGGAATCTGATCCAAACGGCATTATAAGATCAAACAATGAAGGAAGTAGTATTGGGAATACAAACCAAAGAAATGTTCAGGATGTTGTATATAATACTTTTGTCAATATTGATAATACAACAAATAATAATTATAATTTGGCAACAAATTGTCAAATCCAATTTTATACCAATAAACTTGACGCCACTACATTAGAAGTAGATAATCCTATCCCTCTTATACCATTTTCTCTAACAACAGAGTAATTTATTTGTATTGATTGTAATGTACATTCAATATAAATGTCTTACAAATATATGACTATATCTATGAAATTATATATTTGTAAATATCAAGAAAAAAACGTTCAACATATAATACATCGCGAACTTTTATCACAACTAATGGAAAACGACATATTATATATGAGTTCTGTAAATACAAAATATCCGTCATTGTATGAAAAATACGAAACAAGAAACGAAAGTATAGTTGTTTTGTATATATCGATTCCAATTATAATTGATAAAAAAAAATTATTAACACAAAAAACGGGATATAATTATATTACGAGAAATTTATTTTCAAGTAAATATATTGCCAAATATTTACAAAACACCCTTTCTCATAGACTATTTTGGCACATGTATAATCATCCTGATATTAATATGAAAAGTACATCGTTAAAATATCTTCATGTAAATCCTTTATGAAAATTGTTCCAAAAACGCATCATTTGAAGGAGGACGCTGTAACAATGTTTCCATCATTTCAAATCCCGTCCTCGTACCACCCTTTTCTAAAATACTTTGTCTATAATGAAGTCCCACGTTTCTATTGAAAATATTACCACTTTGCTTGAATAACTGAAATACCTCGGCAGCATAGACTTCACTCCATAAATAACCATAATAACCGCTTTCATACCCTCCCATCAAATGTCCAAAGTTGGCAGCTAAACATGCTGAATTATGTACCAAAGGACTTAGTTGTTCCTGTAATTTATTATAATCTTCTTCCACATCCACATTTTCATCGTTTGAATGAAGTTTCATATCATATTTTGCCAAGGTTAATTGACGAATATAATGAAGACCATTGAACAAATATTTGTTTTCCTTTATTTTTTCAATGATTTCATCTGGAATTGACTCATTTGTAATATAGTGACTACTAATACGTTTCAAGAAATCTTTCTCGTAACACCAATTCTCTAATGCTTGGCTGGGACACTCGACGAAATCACGCTCTACCGCAGTACCACTAAACATCGCAAATTGATTTTTACTCAACAATTGATGAAAAATGTGTCCCAATTCATGGAAAAATGTTTCCACTTCTCCAAAAGTCAGCAAACTAGGTTTGTCTTTGGTAGGACGCGTGAAATTACACACCATTGCTGAAATCGGCGTACTTCTATCTTTACATATATCCTCTTCACTATAAGGAATGTAGGCCTGCTTTAATGTAAATGCTGCTGCGTGACCATATTTTCCCTCTCTAGGATACAAATCAACATAAAAATGACCAATTAAATCGCCCTTTTCGTTAGTTTGTTTGTCATATACACCATAACACTTTACAGACTCGTGCCAAGTTTTCTCTGCTTCCAATTCGACTTCCTCGATATGTAAATGGAAAATCTCTTCAAATGTGCCTAACAGATTTGGTAACAACTTCTCAAGAGGGAAATATTCCTGTACCTTCTTTTGATCATATTGTAATTTTTCTTTTTTATACAAGTTTGTATAATATCCCAAATTCCACGACTCTACAGTGTCTTTATCAATATATTCTTTAATTTTAGAAATATCTCTTTGTGAGATAGGAATCATTTTCTCAGTAAGGGTTTCTAAAAATTCACTCACCTCTTGCGAAGAACGCGCCATTCGGTTATACCCTAATACATAATCAGAATAACTATTATAACCCAACAATTGTGCTTTCTTTCTACGAAGTCCGAGTGAGCTTTGAAGTAGTTCATGATTCTTAAACGGTTCTTTACCCCGATGCCCAAACAACGTACTCAACGTTTTACGAGTATCTTCTACGACACAATAGGGCATCACCATATTAATGTGATCATATTTCGTAGTAACCTTGTATTTCCCATCTTTTTGGTCCAATGAATCTACAAAATCTTCATCTACACCTTTCAATTGTTCCTTTGTAAAATAAATACTATCATCAACTTCGTTCAAATTTGTACTATATTTAATAGAGAGATCGGTTAGTTGTTTATTTAGTGCTTCCAGTTCGTCTCTTTTTTCCTGCTCCAAGTGAATACCTCGATGTTTATACGATTTTAACATACGTTGAAAATATAGTAATTCTTCACCTTTTAGTTCCGATTGGAATTTATCATACGCACTCTGAATATTTTTGTAAATATTCACATTCATTGACCATTTGTTCTCAAAATCTGCGACTTGTTTGGATGTTTCCACCGCAGCGTCGCGTACTTCTTTTTCTGGATGCACATATTGCATAAAATCATATGACTCCAATTCCAAATCCCACGATTCCGTTTCTTCAAAAAACTGAAAAAAATCACTTTTTGTCTGAAACTGCTTCTGTGACAATGTCTCGTACCAACCATTGTACTTAGTTAAAATAGAAGATGTTCCAATAGTGATCAATTCGGGAGTGCTTGAAAAACGCATAATAGGTGATGTAGATAACATCTTATTCATATAATCATGTTAATGTTTATATGGATTCAAATAGAATGTTTATGGAATTATATTAAACTCCTTTATAATATTTATTAACGGTTCTAGTGAAATACAACCCGATTCAGTTGAACCATGATGTATTTGAAGACTAAATGTATTTTCTAATATAGAAATCATGTGTTTTACATGATGACTTCCCGGACAATCTTTGGATAAAGATTGTAAATAATCCAAACTATCAATTGGGTATCCTAATCCGAGTACATTATTTTCTATTTTTTTGATCATTTGATCTTTATTTCGACAATGGTAATGTACTAAACATACATCGGACATCACATATTCGGTTGTCGGATAATGATTTCCGTGGTCTAATGTTCCATTCCATTTTTTCTTATTTAAAAACGTTTTGGCATGACCTTGATAATCTAAATACGCACCATAACGCGATTCGTGCATCGGTGTTTTATATTCATCGCTATCAATTAAAGTTTGAATGTAGTTAGCTTTAAACACTGTATTGTGTTGAAATACATCACTTTTTATTAAGTTATTTATATATTTTTTTGTTCGCATAGGATTAATACGTTTTTCTTCTTTATTGAAATATACAATGAACTCATCTATATCCAATGGAAAGGCAATATCATAATTATCAGCAGACTTAATTAATTTTGTCATAATATCTCCTTTTTGTTTGTAATCTTTTTCGCGATATACATGAACTCCATGATTTTTATAAAATTCAATTACTTCAAATGTTCCATCATTACTCATGTTATCGACTATATATAAATTTTCATATCCAACCATTTTACCATGATATTTAATCCAATATTCAATAATATCCACTTCATTTTTTACCATGGTGAAAATTTTTATAGACATTGTTAATAGATTATATTTAGAATGTTTCTTCGCTATTTTTCGGTATTTACATAGTAATCTAGTTGGGTAATCTTTCTCTCGTGCTCAATTGTTTGAATGAATTCAGGTTGTAGAACTATGTCGGTATAAGATCCGCCTCGAGTATTTTCAATACCAAACATATGCATAAACATTTTCACATATTTATCAACATCATAAAAATCTTGGATTTCCATAACAAAAACTACATTCTGTGGTTTATGTAATTTCACATAATCATATGTGTCTAAACATTCGTTCATTACAATCTCATATTCTTTCTTAAAATCTGTATGGAGGAACATATGTTCATTTTCAAGAGAAATAAAATACATGTACAATTTGTTGTAATGTGGATCTTCGACCCTATCTCTTTCATTTACCATATTAAAATTCCCTTGTAACATAGAACAAGCATCCAAGAACAATTGATATTTTGCGTGTAAAGCAGTCTCTACATTACTCTCTTCTAATGTAGTCTCTTTTTTGTTATCTAACCATTCAAATTTTTTGAAAAACTCTTCTTCCCAATTATAACTGAAATCATTATCCAAGTCAAATGTTAATTCATACTCATCGGAATTAGTAAGCATTTGCTGAATATCTTCATCAGAATCACTTTTATCACTTATACCATTTTCATCGACGTAAGATTGATTTGCCACAATATCATTTTCCATAATTTGTTCAATTAAATTGTCGATCTTTTTCATTTCATTGTCTTGTTTATCTTTATCGTCGTTTTTCTCCATTATACACGAGTATATTTAGAATCATTTATATTATATTTAAAATATAATATAAATTAATCTCTCCTAATATAGATAATGAGTGATCTAATTGGAATATTAATACCCACTACTAGTGCTAGACGGAATTGGACAAAATTCCAGGATACTGCGTTTTATAATATTTACTTACAATCGTTTGTTAAAACATATTGTCCCAATTATTCCTATGTCTTTTATCTTATTATTGACGATGATGATAAACTTTTTTCGAACCCTATTATCCAACACGAAATCGTTACTTATGTAGAGGGATTCAAAAATCTAACGTTAAAGTTTTTATCTAGTCGAGGTATTCCCAAAGGGTGGGTTACAAAAATGTGGAATCGCGCTTTTGTCCAAGCATGTACTGACGGTTGTACATATTTTTTTCAATGCGGAGATGATATATCTTTCGAAACAAAAGGATGGGTGCATGATTCAGTTGAACAATTGAAAGCCAATAATAATATTGGTCTAACTGGACCGATTGACAATGGACGTTTTGTTAATGACGATCCTATATTTAAACCAGGCGGGGATAGATTTGTTCATACTCAAGCATTTGTTTCTATAAGACATATGGAAATATTTGGCACATTCTTTCCTGAGCATATTAAAAACTGGTTTTGCGACGACTGGATTACTCGTGTTTATTATCCAGATCATTTTTATACTATAAATCATTATCTTAAAAATATAGGCGGGGATCCGCGTTATGATGTAGAAACAAACTGTCCATGGGAACAGTTAATTGTATTAGCAAGAGAACATTTGAAAAAATTTTTATAATTATTGTAATTTGTTAGTCATTACAATAATACGTATATTTACATAGTTGGAAAATCATTACTCGACATTTCATTTCTACTATTTGTTTCAATTTGTGCGGTGGGAGTTATGGACGATGATTGTAGTATATTTTCACTTTCCAAAGTTGGTGTTATTAAACGTTGTTGTGAAGGTGTTACTGACTGTACTTGTTGATTCGTTCGTTCATTTAAACGATCTTGTGTATTCGTTTTGATAGCATCGGTTAAATTTGTGATGCTCGCTTGTAGTTGTCCATTCGTAAAATCGGCAGGACTTGGTTCTGTATTTTGATTATTCATTGTAGGTTGTGGAGCATATTGATTAATGATATTCTGACCTACCGGAGACGTAATTAAATCTTCGATCTTATCAGCACCCTTATCTATATATTTACCAAAGTTGTCGAGTGCTTTATCCGGTATAAATATACCTTTATCTGAAATATTGATATTTACATCGCCATTTTTAGTTATCATATCAGACTCAGAGGGTGTGGTGTTAGTTATATTATTTGTATTTACCGATGGCGAAGGAGAAAAGGTATTATACTGAATATTCTTCATATCGGGATTATATTGTTGAGAAGACGGTTGTTGTTGTACCGGAGAGGGTTGTTGTAGAGGTTGTTGTTGCTGTAGAGGTTGTTGTTGTACCGGGGAGGGTTGTTGTAGAGGTTGCTGTTGTAGAGGTTGCTGTTGTAGAGGTTGCTGTTGTAGAGGTTGCTGTTGTAGAGGTTGCTGTTGTAGAGGTTGCTGTTGTAGAGGTTGCTGTTGGGAAAAAGTAGGAAGACCCTGTTGTATTTGACCTCTAGTCGGGGTTGTTTGTAGTGGTATTTGTTTCATTGAACCACAAATTGGTTTTTGGTCAATACACATACCCGGTAATTGAGGACATGAACTACCACATTTAGTAGGCGCGAGCGCACCTGGGGGTGGAGTATGCATACTTGTCCCCCAATTGGGAAAATAATTACTATCGTATTGTTTTGTCGTTTTCAAAGAATCTTTCTCACATTGCTCTTTTGTTTCAAATGTTTTTCCATACATACATTTATCATTTTTTCCAATTTGCATACACAAACTTTTATCATTTTCTGTACCGATAGGACACCACTGTAAATTGGAAGTATTATTATCATCGGGCATAGAATTTAATGTTGTTTTTCGTGCGTTTATTTCATTATCTAAGTCAGTCAATACACTTTTCTTATCTTGAATTTTATTCGCAAATTGAGTGACTTTTTCATTTATATTTTGTACTTTATCATCATATTGAGTGGCGTTGTTTTGAGTATCGATTTTTTGTTTAATTTTATCGACTTGATCTTGCAGAGAAGAATAATTTTGATTATGTCCGTCATATTCACCAATTGGCGTAGGATTTAAGTCAAATATATTCGTGTTCCACTGTTGCTGTTCTAATGTTGTTCCCCCCATATTAGGTCTATTTTGAAGCAAGTTACCAACCGACTGAACAGTTCCCTCGGCAATGTCAATGGTAGTTTTGGCAGTATCCCCTACGATATCAGCAGTTGTATTAATGACAGCACCACTATAAAATCCAAGGTAAGTTAAAAGACTTATAAAGTAATGAGACACTCCGCTAAAAAATTTATCTAAAAGAGTACCTATTAATAAGAAAAAATTTACTCCTAAAAGGGATAAAACAAGCAAAACACATAATATTATAATGAGTGTTCGTGAATTTTTATCCGACCCTAATTCTATTTTAGAGATTTTATCGTTATTGTTATTACTTACTTGATCGGTATTTTCCATTATACACTAATTACATATATTATTTTGTTCGTTTGTATAATCGAGTATTTATGTTTTTATACTATAAATGACCTTTAGTTTCATGGAAACATCATTTATAATTAGTTTAGGAATAACTTTCGTACTGCTTTTATTACTAATTTATCACTTTAAACAGCGTCTTACAGTTACTGAAAGTAAGCAAGATACTATGTTTGAAATAATAAACAATTTAGCTCAAGAATTAAATAATATAAAAATGGGTATTTCTCTTATGGAACGACCACCCACCCCTTACCCACACAATCATATTTCTACCAATCATATTTCAATTCAGTCTGAATTGGAAGATATGATAAGTGAAAATGCTGATAGCGCCGATGATAGTGACAGTGACGTTGATAGTGACAGTGACGTTGATAGTGACAGTGACGTTGATAGCGACAGTGACGATGATGACAAAATTGTCGTATCCGATGAAGATGATAATATTAGTGTTGAAGAAATCCGTCCAAGTGAGGATATCAATGACCGTGCCGAGAGTTTAGTGGTTGATATTTTAGAAAATATTCAAACAAACACACAAGAACCTGAAATAATAAAATCTGATCAAATACAAGAATCGCAGTCTGAGAAACCCGATTTTAATAAAATGAATTTAGGCACTTTGAAAAACTATATTACAGAACAAGGATGGGTGCAAGATGCTTCGAAAATGAAAAAGGCACAAATTTTATCTTTAATACAAGAACATCAATAATTTCATTTGCTAGAAAACAATATGTATAAGAAATATATAATGTTTTCTTATCCTCAATCAGAACCATTGAAATCAGCATATTCACTTGAACGTTCTACAAATTCGCGAATTGGGTATGGTACAAACAATCTTTATCAGAACATGCCTTCGCGAATGACAGACAGTCGTTCTTTAATTGCTGCACATCAACCAGAAGCAATATTGAATGAAAATATATTGAAGCAAAACAATATTCAATCAAACTGGGAATACCGTAAATATTTGACCGAGAACTCGCAACAAATTGCCCAGGAGAATTTCAAGGAAGCGTGCAATGATGCTGGTTATTTCCAACGTTTTACTCCAGACGAACGAGGATACCAGAATGAAACTCACACTACTCCAAGTCAAACACAATACAAAGAAAATAGTACGATTTTACAAGAACATAGTGATCTAAAACAGTTATATTTATCTAGAGATGATCTACAAAAAAAGAAAACACCAGTTGTACTGACACAAGATCAATTGTTTTCTCAACTTTCAAAATAATTCTTATTATATAATATATGTTAAAAGATATCACTCAGTATTTAGGGAAAGATTTGAGTTATAAAACAGTTAGAGGGTTCGATATTGCGTATTTATCTGTTATACAGTTTATGTTTGCCATTTTTGTCAATATCGGTTTAGATAAACTTTTATTACCACAACAAGAAAAATTGGATGAACACGCAAATATTATTACAGATTTCGCATTATTATGTTTTATGATCGCATTTTTGGTAACATTATCCTATTTCGGACGTCGTCTTATTAAATTAATTCCATCACCCTTTGATTTACTCGCAGGTTTTGAACATCAGAAACTTCCGGAATTAACTGATATCGCAACTATTACTAGTTTTATATTACTAACATCCGGTTATATTGAAATGCGTATTAGTAAAATACGTAATTATTTCGGTCTCAATACGAAATTTTTCAACATTGATAATAAAAAAGAGGATGGAATTACAACTACAAAATAACTTTTGGAAACATATTATAAATTAATTATTATTTTATAATATTATGAGTTATTATGCGGTTGCGAGAGGATTCGATTGTGGTATTTATGATTCATGGAAAGAATGTCAAGAACAAATAAATGGATTCAAAGGTGCCAAGTTCAAAAAATTTTCCAATAAACAAGCGGCTGAACAATTTATCAATGAGAATGATTGCCAACAAAAAGAAAGTTCCTCCATTAGCATTGAATCTGATTATTATGTCTATACGGACGGTGCATGTTCAAATAATGGCAATGAAAAGGCAATTGCCGGAATCGGAATTTATTTTGGTAATAATGACTCACGAAATGTTTCCAAACAAATTTTTGGAAAATCGACAAACAATGTTGCTGAATTATCTGCTATAATAGAAGCGTGTCAAATTATTGAAGATGATCTTGAAAACGGAAAAACAATTACCATTGTTTCGGATTCTAATTATTCCATTTTATGTGCTTCTAGTTATGGTGAAAAAAACGCGTTACAAAAATGGAAAAAAGACATTCCAAACAAGGATTTAGTGAAAACATTGTTTGAATTTGCTTCTAGATATTCAAACTTACAATTTGAATATGTTCAAGCACATACCAACAAAGACGATATTCATTCCATTGGAAATCATCATGCTGATTTATTAGCAACATCCTGCTTACACAATTAAATTTAATCAATTTCTTCGATTTTTGGTTCATCCACCTCCGGTTCTTGCGACTGAGTTTCAGGACTTTGCTGAACATCGGGTTGTTGGTTAGATTGAGACATTTTTGCCATAAGAGGAGTGAAAATTTGTTCCAATTCTTTTTGTTTCTGTTCATAAGCCTCCTTTGATGCTTCACTATTTGAATCATACCATTCTTGTACTTCATCTAATTTTTTCTGAAGCACTTCTTTATCTTCTGACGACCACTTGTCTTTCAAGTTGTCATCATTCAACGATTGTTTTACTGAAAACATATAACCATCTAGAGCATTACGCTGTTCAATGCGCTCACGTTGTTTCGAATCCTCATCCTTAAATTTTTCAGCTTCATTCACCATTTTTTCAATGTCATCGGCACTCAATCGACCTTTTTCGTTATTTACCGTAATCTTTTCTGCTTTCCCACTCGATTTTTCTACCGCATTTACATTCAAAATACCGTTTGCATCAACATCATAAGTAATCTCAATTTGTGGCATACCACGAGGCATAGGCGGAATTCCATTTAACTGAAATTCTCCCAGTTTGTTATTGTCTTTCGTAAATTGGCGCTCACCTTCAAATACCTGGACTGTACAACCGGGTTGATTATCCGCATATGTGCTGAATACTTGGGATTTTTTTGTAGGAATAGTCGTGTTTCGTGGAATCAAATTGGTCATAATTCCACCGGCAGTTTCAAGACCCAATGATAGTGGCAAGACATCCAATAAAAGCAAATCTTGTACCTTTTCGTCTTTTACGCCTGTCAGAATTGCTCCTTGAACTGCCGCGCCATATGCGACTGCTTCGTCGGGATTAATATTCTTACACAACTCCTTTCCGTTGAAAAATTCACTTAATTGTGCCTGAATCTTAGGAATGCGAGTAGAACCACCCACCAATACAATTTCATGAATCATACTTTTACTCATTTTCGCATCACTCAATACTTTCTCAACTGGATCGAATGTTTTTCGAAACAAATCGCTACAAATATCCTCAAAACGTGCGCGCGTAATCACTCCACTATAATCAATACCTTCATAAAGAGAATCAATCTCAATCGACGCGGATGTAGAAGACGACAATGTCTTTTTTGCATTTTCACAGGCGGTTTGAAGACGACGCATCGATTTCTTGTTTCCTGTAATATCTTGTTTGTGCTTGCGTTGAAAATCCTGAACAAAGTAGTCCATTAATCGATGATCAAAATCTTCTCCGCCCAAATGAGTATCTCCAGCAGTGGATTTCACCTCGAATATCCCGTCTTCGATTGCCATAATAGTTACATCGAACGTACCGCCACCCAAATCATAAATCAAAATATTCTTTTCACCTTGACCCTTTTTATCTAGACCATACGCAATTGCGGCAGCAGTTGGTTCATTAATAATACGCAAAACATTTAATCCAGCAATTAAACCAGCATCCTTTGTTGCTTGACGCTGTGAATCGTTAAAATATGCTGGTACCGTAATCACGGCATCTTTCACTTCACTCCCAATAAAACTTTCGGCAATTTCTTTCATTTTTACTAATACCATGGATGAAATCTCCTCGGGTTGAAATACACGATCTTCTCCTTTATACATCACTTTGATTTCAGGTTTTCCATCCTTGTTTCCCCGTACT
>Ga0209137_1000089_pt1 | contig 99837 bp, 96 predicted proteins | sample SaaInl5LU_22_DNA_FD_184642 | JGI IMG/M metagenome (GOLD analysis project Ga0209137, IMG submission 184642) | Marine microbial communities from expanding oxygen minimum zones in the Saanich Inlet - ESP_105LU_22_DNA (SPAdes) (version 2) | ecosystem: Environmental > Aquatic > Marine > Intertidal...
CTTGTGTACAAAGTATTTACCAAAGTGGGGAATAGACACGACTTATTTTGCAGTAGATGAGATTGACCGTTTGGAAACGATACTTCAGCCCAATACTCGATGTATATATGTTGAATCACCAACCAATCCAGGTGTTGATATTCTCGATTTGGAGGCCATAGGAAAATTCGCAAAAAAGCATGAGCTTTTATTTATAGTAGATAATTGTTTTGCCACTCCTTACCTCCAGCAACCCATGCGATTTGGTGCGGATTTGGTAATTCATTCGGCTACAAAACTTATGGACGGTCAAGGACGTGTTTTGGGAGGCATTACGGTTGGAAAAAAAGAACTCATAAGAGAACTCTATTTGTTTGCCCGAAATACGGGTGCTTCACTTTCTCCTTTTAATGCCTGGGTTTTATCCAAAAGTCTGGAAACATTAGCCATACGTGTAGATCGACATTGCGAAAGTGCTTTAAAAATTGCTGAAAAATTAGAAAAGCACTCAAAAATCAATTGGGTAAAATATCCTTTTTTAAGTTCACACCCCCAATACCATCTTGCTTTAAAACAAATGAAAAAAGGAGGAAATATTATTTCGTTTGAGGTCAAAGGGGGAATTGAGGCAGGAAGGAATTTCATCAATGCGATCCAACTGTGTTCCTTATCCGCAAATTTAGGTGATTCAAGATCCATAATTACTCATCCTTCTTCTACTACTCACAGCAAACTTTCTGAATCAGAACAGTTAGAAGTTGGAATTACTTCAGGAATGATTAGACTCTCCGTAGGGCTAGAACATAGTGATGATATTTGGAACGATTTGAATACGGCTTTAAGTTCATAAACACCGCATGATCGTTTTGGCATCAAAATGACATGAGGAATATAGATTATAAAAGACAAATAATTTCGTAACTGTAGTTTCCAGTTTTTATTTCAGTTGAAAATCCTATCTTCTGAACAGAAAGATTTGTAAACTTTAATATTTATATTAGCCTTATGCTTTCTAAAAAAACTAAATACGGAATTAAAGCACTTACTTTTATAGCAAGAAACCAAGGAGATGTCCCAGTTCAAGTGGGTGTAATTGCTAATCATGAGCAAATACCTCAAAAATTTCTTGAAAATATTTTGTTGACACTTCGAAAATCAGGACTTTTAGGTTCAAAAAAAGGAAAACATGGGGGTTATTATATTCGTAAGGATCCAAAAGACATTTTAATGACAGAAGTTATGCGAGTTCTTGAGGGACCCATTGCAATGATTCCTTGTGTAAGTTTAAATTTTTATGAAAAGTGTAATGATTGTTTGAATGAAGATGCCTGTGATGTGCACAAACTTATGCTTCAAGTACGTGATAGTACTCTAGAAGTATTTAGAAATATTTCTCTCGCAGATTTATCAAAATAAATTCCATTTTTATTAATCAAAAGTTTCCAAGAATACTTATCGAGTTCTTTAAAGAAAAAATAATCTAAAATGCTTTTTTCTTTCCTAGCAAGTTTTATATTTGCATTTCCTACTAAAAAGGTAGGAATAGTGTAATAAAATCAATTATAATGTTTGATACTCTCTATAATAGAAGAAATTTGTATGGTAAAATCACTGATATAAACAATCACAAAGAGGATGATATTTATAAATGCAATTCACGTTCTTCTGAAAAAATTAGAAGAAGCCTACTTAAAACAATTAGTTGGAGAATCGTGGGTACACTAGATACCGTTTTGATTTCATGGCTAATCATAGGAACGCTTTCTATGGCTTTTTCAATCGGATTGGTGGAGTTAGTAACAAAAATGATTTTGTATTTCTTTCATGAACGTGTTTGGAATGGAATAAAATGGGGAAAATAATGATAGACAATAAAACAATATGCCTTTTAAATGCTCAATTTAAAAATGCTGATCCCAAAGAAATAATAATTAGAGCTTTTGAATATAGTGAAGCGGGAGTAGTCACCACAAATTTCAGACCCTATGAAGCAGTGATTTTACATGCTGTAAATCTTATTCGCTCAAAAACACCAGTAATTTGGTGTGATACAGGATACAATACCCCACAGACGTATCGTCATGCAGAGCTATTGATAAAAGATTTAGATTTAAATATATTTTTATATGTACCCAAACAAACAAAGGCGTACCGTGATTTAGTTCTAGGCATTCCAAGTGTAGATACAGAAAAACATAAGTTGTTTACCGAGCAAGTTAAATTGGAGCCATTTAGAAGGGCTTTGGAGGAACATCAACCTAAAGTTTGGTTTACAAATTTAAGAAAAGGTCAAACTCAATTCAGAGACGGGTTAGGGATTTTTAGTAAAAGTAATGATGGGATCTTAAAAGTGAGTCCATTTTACTATTGGTCGGATAATAAATTAGACGCCTATCTAGAAAAACATCATTTACCGAATGAGTTTAAATATTTCGATCCAACAAAAGCACTAGAAAATAGAGAGTGTGGGTTACACACCTAAAAAAAGTAAAGTAAAAGAATTAATAAATGAATAAAGACACATCAAAAATAAGTTCTTTAGAAAATGAAGCAATTTATATCTTAAGAGAAGTAGTGGCACAGTTTGAAAAGCCTGTTTTGTTATTTTCCGGAGGTAAAGATTCTATTACCCTAGTGAGGTTAGCAGTAAAAGCATTTTATCCAGCTAAAGTACCGTTTCCTCTTATGCATATTGATACAGGGCATAATTTTCCAGAAACTATTGAATTTAGAGATCGTTTAGTAAAACAATTAGGATTGGAATTAATTGTCCGCCATGTCCAAGATTCCATAAATGAAGGAAAAGTAATCGAAGAATCAGGAAAGTATTCTAGTCGAAATGTATTACAAACTACTACGCTTTTAGATGCTATAGAAGAATTTAAATTTGATGCTTGTATTGGTGGCGCAAGACGTGACGAGGAAAAAGCAAGAGCCAAAGAGCGTATTTTTTCTGTAAGAGATCATTTTGGACAATGGGATGAAAAAAATCAACGCCCAGAGTTATTTGATATGCTGAATGGTCAAATAGAACATGGACAAAACGTTCGAGTTTTTCCAATATCAAATTGGACAGAATTAGACGTCTGGTCATACATTAAAAGAGAAAATATAGCAATCCCCTCCATTTATTTTGCACATAATAGGGCTACTTTTTTGAGAGATGGTCTCATTTGGTCCGCACAAGATGAAGTCGTTTATAGAGATGAGCATGAAGAAGTTAAGGAGAGAATGGTACGTTTCAGAACCGTTGGAGATATGAGTTGTACAGCAGCAGTTTTGTCTGATGCAATTACGATTGATAAAGTAGTTGAAGAAATTAGAGAAAGCTCAATTTCAGAACGTGGTGCAAGAATAGATGATAAACGTTCAGAATCTGCTATGGAGAAACGTAAACAACAAGGTTATTTTTAAAATTGAACTCAATAAATAAAAAAAAATGGAAGTATTAAAGATTGCTACTGCAGGAAGTGTAGATGATGGTAAAAGCACTTTAATTGGTCGTATCCTATACGATACGAAATCCTTAACTATGGATAAAATTGAGGCTATTGAAAACACAAGTAAACAGCGTGGGTACGATTATTTAGATTTTTCATTGGCTACAGATGGATTGGTGGCTGAGCGTGAACAAGGAATAACCATAGATGTAGCACATATCTATTTTTCCACGAAAAAGAAAAGTTACATTATTGCAGACACTCCTGGCCATATTGAATATACCAGAAATATGGTTACGGGTGCTTCTACATCTCAAGCAGCAATTATTTTGATTGATGCTAGAAAAGGAATTGTTCAACAAACCAATCGTCATTTCTTCATCAACAATTTGTTAAGAATTAAGGATGTGGTAGTGGCTATAAATAAAATGGATTTGGTTGAGTACTCTGAGGAAATATACACGAAAATCAAAACTGATTTTTTAAAATTAATGAATAAAAGGGATTATCAAGATCAAAAAATAACTTTCGTACCCGTAAGTGCCTTAAAGGGGGATAATGTAGTTAGTAAGTCAACACATATGCCATGGTATGATGGTGAAACCTTACTGGAACATCTGGAACAATTAGAAAATAAGGACATTTATAATGTTGGAACCCCTCGATTTCCTGTACAATGTGTAATTCGACCCAAAACTGAGGAATTTCATGATTTTAGAGGGTATGCAGGGAAAGTATATGGTGGTGAGTTAAGCGTTGGAGATAACATAGTCATATTACCTTCAAATTCGAAGTCAAAAATCAAAGAAATTTATTTTTATAACGAGAAATATCAAACAGCATCTAGACGTTCTTCAGTAACCCTAACTTTGGAGGATGATGTAAAGGTAAGTCGTGGTGATTTAATTGTAAAAGAAAACGATTTACCAATTATAGACCAACAATTTTCAGCCAATATATGCTGGATGGATTCCTCTAAATTCCTTTCTGGAAATAAGTATATAATACAGCATGGAATCAATAAAGTTATCGGAAAAGTTGATAAAATTGTACACAAAATTCATCCAGATTATTCGGGTACAGAGACGAATATTTCTGGATTGGAGATGAATGATATTGCTTTAGTAACATTCAAGTTAAACAAGCCGATTTTTTACGACAAATTTAAAAACCATAGGACCAACGGATCTTTCATCTTAATTGATATTAAATCAAATAATACTGTAGGAGCTGGTTTTATTCAATAATTATTCAATGCAAAGCTTTAGAACAGAAATAGAAAATCCGATTGTTGAAAGAGATATTATCGAATTAGCCAAAAAAATTGAATTGTATCATAATGGTAAGTTCGATGAAGAGAAATTTAGAAGCCTTCGATTAGCTCGTGGAGTATACGGTCAACGTCAAGAAGGTGTACAGATGATCCGAATTAAAATACCCTACGGGAAATTAAAAAGCAATCAATTACGCAGAATAGCTGAAGTTTCAGATCAATATTCAAGAGGCAGATTACATATCACCACACGTCAGGATATCCAAATTCATTATGTAGATTTAAACAAAACTCCTGAGCTTTGGGCAGAATTGGAACGGGATCAAGTGACCCTCAGAGAAGCGTGTGGTAACACAGTTAGAAATGTTACGGCAAGTGAAACAGCTGGCATAGACCCCAATGAACCCTTTGATGTTTTGCCCTATGCTGATGCCCTATATCGTTTCTTTTTAAGAAATCCAATATGTCAGGAGATGGGAAGAAAGTTTAAGGTAACGTTCTCTTCTTCGGAGAGTGATACGGGCTTATCCTATATGCACGATTTAGGTTTTATTCCCAAAATAGAAAAGGATATTCACGGTTTCAAAGTAATGATTGGTGGAGGTTTAGGCTCTCAGCCTAGGCATGCCGATGTACTTTATGAATTTTTACCTTCAGAAAAGATAATTCCTGTAATGGAAGGTATTTTGAGAATTTTTGATCGTCATGGAGAGCGTAAAAGTAGAGCTAAGGCACGACTAAAATTTTTAATAAAAGATATTGGATTAGAGGCTTTTAAAGCGTTGGTTGATGCGGAACAACAAGCGATAGAATTTAAATCGATTTCTATTGATGTAAATGCTTACACGTATTCTAAACCCGTTGAAATAAATACTATTCCTGATGTAAAAATCAAGAATCAAAAAGCCTTTGAAGAATGGAAGTCAACGAATTTAATCCCTCAAAAACAAGAAGGTTATGTTGCCATAGGAGTCAAAGTCTTATTAGGAGATTTTTATACCGATAAAGCAAGATTATTAGCTGATTTGGTCGAAAACTATGCTGCAGGAGAAATGCGTTTAACGCTACGTCAAAACCTTATTATTCCCTTTGTTAAAAAAGCTTTAATTCCATTTTTTTACCACGAACTTGAAAAATTGGGTTTTGTTGAACCAGGATATAATAAAGCGGTAGATATTACAGCTTGTCCAGGAACCGATACTTGCAACCTTGGAATCGCCAGTAGTACTGGAATAGCAGTAGAATTAGAACGTGTAATCAAAACGGAATATCCTCAATACATAAATAATCAAGATTTGGTTATAAAAATTAGTGGCTGTATGAATGCTTGTGGTCAGCATAATATGGCAAATATAGGCTTTCAAGGTATGTCTGTTCGAACTCCTGATAAATTGGTTGCACCCGCCTTACAAGTTCTGCTCGGTGGAGGAAATTTAGGAAACGGAAATGGTTTTTTTGCTGATAAAGTAGTGAAAATACCAAGTAAAAGAGGTCCAGAAGCTTTGCGAAGAATCCTAGAAGATTTTGAAAAAAACGCTAAAGGAATGTCTTTTGTGGAGTATTATAAATTATTAGGGGAGCGTTATTTTTATGATTTATTGAATGATTTACAAGATGTTACAAATCTAACACAAGAAGATTACATTGATTGGGGTAATCATGAAAACTATGTGAAGGAGATTGGCGTAGGTGAATGTGCAGGGGTAATTGTCGATTTAATAACAACCCTATTTTTTGAAAGTGAAGAAAAGATTGAAAACGCAAAAGAAGCGTTTAAAAATAAAGCATTTTCAAATGCCATTTATTATGCATACAGTTCAATGATAAATGCTGCAAAAGCTTTACTGCTTTTAGAGGATAAAACAACAAATACTCATGCAGGAATTATTACTCAATTTGACGAATTTTTTGTTGATACTGGTCTTTTAGACTTGGGAGTTTCTTTTTCAGAATTAGTTTATCAAATTCAAAGACATGAGCCCTCCGATGGATTTGCTTTAAGCTATATTGAAAATGCTGAAAATTTTTTAAAAAGAGTAAGAATCTTCAGAAATGACGATGAGCTTTCCAAAAAAACAACTTGAATTTTTGAAATAATGAATTTGATTACTCCGAAATTAACGGTTGTTGGCGCTGGGCCTGGAGATGTAGATTTAATTACAATTAAAGCAATTAAAGCAATAAAATCCGCCCATGTTATCCTATATGATGCTCTAATAAATAAAGAATTACTTGATTATGTTTCAAAGAATACTGAATGTATTTATGTAGGAAAAAGAAGAGGGTGTTCTGTTTATCAACAGAAGCAAATCAACGAGCTAATTGTCTCAAAGGCCTATCAAAAAGGACATGTAGTCCGCTTAAAAGGAGGGGATCCTTTTGTTTTTGGTAGAGGTGCTGAAGAAATTGACTATGCACGACAGTTCGGATTAGAAACAAATCTGGTTCCTGGAATTTCATCTGCTTATGCTGTCCCAACAAATCAGGGAATTCCATTGACTAAACGTGGTGTATCTGAAAGTTTCTGGGTTGTAACAGCTACAACTCAAAATCACAAGTTGTCTGATGACATTGCTCTTGCTGCTAAATCATCGGCGACGATTATTATTTTAATGGGTATGCACAAATTAAAAGAAATTGTGGACACTTTTTTATATGAACAAAGGCAAGATGAAGTGGTTGCAATCATACAAAATGGCACTCTAAAAAACGAAAAAATAGGCATAGGGACAATTAGTACAATTCAGCAGATTGTAGTTGAAAAACAATTATCGTCCCCAGCAATTATAATTATTGGCGAAGTTGTAGAACATAGGGTAGTTTTAGGAGCTATTCAAAATACGTTTGCTTCCGCTTAGTTTATCATGGATAGAAATAACTTATTCCCGATTTTTATTAAAGCAAATTGTAATAAGATACTTATTGTTGGGGGTGGAAATGTAGCTGAGGAAAAACTAAAATTTCTTTTAAAATCTAGTCCAGATGCCTCTGTTACCATCGTATCACCAATGTTTAGAGAGAACACTTTGTCTTTAGTAAAGTCTGGTAATGTAACTATCATTAATGATAGTTACAAAAAAGACTATTTAAAAGGGATGGGACTTATTGTAGCCACCACAGATGATCCCGAGGTAAATATTCAGATTTGGCGAGATTGTAAATCGGAATCAAAATTGATAAATGTTGCCGATAATCCAACCTATTGTGATTTTTATCTAGGAGGAATTGTAACCAAAGGAAATCTTAAAGTAGCGATTTCTTCAAATGGAAAATCTCCGACTATTACAAAGAGAGTAAGACAGTTTTTCGAGGAGGTAATCCCCGAAAATATTGATGAACTGGTTAATAATTTACATGAATACAGAAAAACAATAAAAGGAGATTTCGCAGAAAAGGTGGAAACTTTAAACGAATTTACTAAAGGATTAATTGAGATAAGTGAAACAAAAAATGATTAAAACAGATATACTTATAATTGGGGCGGGTCCAACAGGACTATTTACAGTTTTTGAAGCAGGATTGTTAAAATTAAAATGTCATTTAATAGATGCTTTACCCCAACCTGGTGGACAATGTTCTGAGATTTACCCCAAAAAGCCGATATATGATATCCCTGGTTTTCCAGAAATTTTGGCAGGGGATTTAGTAAAAAACTTATTAGAACAAGGCAAACAATTTGAACCTGGATTTACTTTGGGAGAACGTGTAGAATTCATAGAGAAGCAAGAAGACAACTCCTTTATTATTACAACAAACAAAGGCACAATGCATCAAGCACCAGTAATTGCTATTGCTGGAGGATTAGGTTCATTCGAACCGAGAAAGCCTATTCTAAAAGGACTTGAAAATTATGAGGATAAAGGGGTGGAATATATCATCAAAGATCCAGAATTTTACAGAGATAAAAAAGTAGTGATTTCTGGCGGAGGTGACTCGGCCTTAGATTGGAGTGTGTTTTTATCAGAAATTGCCTCCTCCGTAACTTTAATTCATAGAAGAAATGAATTTAGAGGAGCATTAGATTCAGTTGAAAAAGTAAGAAATTTGGTATCAATAAATAAAATAAAATTGATTACACCTGCTGAAGTTATCGATTTACACGGTCATAATAAAATTGAAGCTGTCACAATATCCCATGAAAGTGAAACAACTGTAATTAAAACCGATCATTTTATACCGTTGTTTGGTTTGTCTCCAAAGTTGGGACCTATTGCAGATTGGGGATTGGAAATTGAAAAAAATGCAATTAAAGTTGACAACTCACAAAACTATCAAACCAATATCCCTGGGATATTTGCAATTGGGGATGTAAATACCTATCCTGAAAAATTAAAATTAATTTTATGTGGATTTCACGAAGCAACTTTAATGTGTCAGGCTGCTTATAGAATCATCAATCCTGACAAAAAATACATATTAAAATACACCACCGTTAGCGGGATAGATGGATTTGACGGTTCTCGCAAAGAATCTCCTAAAGCTGTTGTTCAGTCCATCACATAATTTTTTGTCCATACGATACACTAAAAAAAATCTTAAACTACAAATCGGTATTTAAACACCACTTTGTTTGATTTAAAAAAATATAGTTCCTACTTTTGTAGCTAGTTCTTTAAATTATTAGTTGTTATCAAGAAAGGTTGAGGGAATAGACCCTTTGAAGCCTTGGCAACCCTTTAGCAATAAAGAAGGTGCTAAATTCTACTAGTAATTTTAATTACTAGGAAGATAACGAAGAGTACTCTCCACTTTTCTTGACAACATAAATATTTTAATATTCAGTATGTCAGATCTAGAACAAGCTTTACAGAAAAGAATTTTAATCCTGGACGGAGCCATGGGCACCATGATTCAGCAATATCCTCTTGAGGAAGCTGATTTTCGGTCCAGTCGTTTTGAAAACCACCCCTATCCACTCAAAGGGAATAATGATTTACTTTCCCTTACTCAACCTGAACTTATAAAAGGAATTCACAGAGCCTATTTGGAAGTTGGAGCAGACATTATTGAAACCAATACTTTTTCGTCCACCTCAATCGGAATGTCGGATTATCACATGGAGGATTTGGCTTACGAATTGAATTATGAAAGTGCTAAAATCGCTAAAGAAGTAGTTTTAGAATTTAAACTAAGAACACCCAACCAACCCCGTTATGTAGCAGGCTCAATCGGTCCTACCAACCGCACAGCAAGCATGTCGCCTGATGTGAATGACCCTGGATTTCGTGCGGTTACTTTCGATCAGTTGGTTACTTCTTATATTGAACAAATAGAGGGGTTGATTGATGGAGGTGTAGATGTTTTACTTGTAGAAACCATTTTTGATACACTTAATGCAAAAGCAGCGTTGTTTGCAATAGATCAAGTAAAAACAGAAAAGCAAATAGAACTTCCAGTTATGATCAGCGGAACCATTACCGATGCTAGTGGTAGAACACTTTCTGGTCAAACCGTTGAAGCGTTTAGAATTTCTTTAAGTCATGTGCCGATATTAAGTATCGGATTTAATTGCGCCTTGGGCGCTGATCAATTATTACCTTACCTCAAGCGACTCTCTTCTAAAAGCGATCAATTTATATCCGCTCATCCTAATGCCGGACTTCCGAATGCTTTTGGAGAATACGATCAGACTCCAGAAGAAATGCGGGATTTGATTGAAGAATATCTCAAACAAAATGTAGTCAATATTATTGGAGGATGCTGTGGAACCACTCCTGAGCATATTCGATTAATCGCTGAAGTCGCAAAAAAATACAGTCCTAGAAACCCCAAAAAAATAGAAGATGCCTGACTTCAAGAAAAAACCGTTGTTGTTATCAGGTCTCGAGCCGCTCGTAATCGATGAAACCACCAATTTTGTCAATGTTGGAGAACGAACTAATGTTACGGGGTCGAGAAAGTTTCTACGGTTGATTGAAAATCAAAATTACACTGAAGCAGTTGAAATAGCCCGAGATCAGGTTTTAGGGGGAGCACAGATCATCGATGTGAATATGGATGAAGGGATGATAGACGGTGCTGCTGCAATGACCACCTTTCTAAATCTTATCGCTGCAGAACCCGACATCGCACGAGTACCTGTTATGATCGACAGTTCCAAATGGGAAATCATTGAAGCTGGACTCAAAGTTGTACAAGGAAAATGCGTTGTGAATTCCATTAGTTTGAAAGAAGGAGAAGCTAATTTTTTAAAGCAAGCTTCTACCATCAAAAAATTTGGTGCGGCAGTTATCGTCATGGCATTTGATGAAGATGGGCAAGCGGATTCTTTAGAACGCAGAATAGAAATATGCAAACGCTCCTATGATCTTTTGGTCAACGCCATACAATTTCCACCCGAAGACATCATTTTTGATCCCAATATTTTTCCTGTTGCAACAGGGATGGAGGAACATCGTAAAAACGCTCTAGACTTTTTTGGAGCGACAAAATGGATTCGCGAAAATTTGCCCCATGCAAGTGTTAGTGGAGGGGTGAGTAATGTTTCTTTTTCCTTTCGAGGAAATGATACTGTCAGAGAGGCCATGCACGCTTCATTCCTTTTTCATGCCATACAGCATGGAATGAATATGGGTATAGTTAATCCAACCTTATTGGAGGTATACGACGAAGTTTCCAAAGAATTGATGGAACATGTTGAGGATGTTTTGTTGGATCGGAAAGAAAATGCTACGGAACGATTACTCGAATATGCAGAACAACTTGTAAATTCAACAAAGACTCGAAAAAAACAAGACGACAGTTGGAGAAAAGAAGATCTTAAAAGTCGGATAAATCACGCCCTAGTCAAGGGGATCGATGCCTTTATAGAAATTGATACGGAAGAAGCCCGCCTTCAAGCGAATCGACCGATAGAAGTTATTGAAGGCCCTTTGATGGACGGCATGAATGTCGTAGGAGATCTCTTTGGAGCGGGAAAAATGTTTTTACCTCAAGTAGTAAAATCCGCTCGGGTAATGAAAAAAGCCGTGGCCTATCTTCAGCCATTTATAGAGGCTGAAAAAAGTGTAGGTTCCCAATATGCTGGAAAAGTATTGATGGCAACTGTTAAAGGAGATGTTCACGATATCGGTAAAAATATTGTGAGTGTTGTATTAGCTTGCAATAATTATGAAATTATCGATTTGGGAGTTATGGTTCCTCCAGAAATCATCATTCAGCGTGCTATTGAGGAACAAGTCGATGTTATTGGACTTTCTGGATTGATAACACCCTCATTAGATGAGATGGTGTATTTGGCAAAAGAACTGGACCGTCAAAACATAAAAATCCCTGTTTTGATTGGCGGTGCTACTACCTCAAAAGCCCATACTGCTGTAAAAATCGCACCTTATTCAAAAGCACCCGTAATTCATGTAAACGATGCTTCAAGGGCAGTAGGAGTGGTAAGTAATTTGTTACAAAAGGATAAAAAAGAGCCTTATGTACTTCAAATTCGTAAAGAGTATGAAATATTTAAAGAGAAATTTTTAGAGCGTACTTCTGCCAAAACCTATTTGAGCTATGAGGAAGCACAGAAAAATGCACTACAATTAGATTGGAGCAACTTTACACCAACCCCTCCTTCTGTTCAAGGAGGGATTACTTTAAATAACTTTCCTTTGGAGGAATTGGTTCCTTTTATTGATTGGTCCCCCTTTTTTAGATCATGGGATCTTCATGGAAAATATCCTGAAATTTTAGAAGATGCTGTAGTAGGTGAACAAGCTCAGAGTTTGTTTGCAGATGCACAAGAGATGTTAAAACAAATTGTCAATGAAAAGTGGCTTGCTGCTAAAGCACGTTTTGGGATCTTTCCAGCAAACACTCAAGGAGACGATATTGAAATTTATACCAATTCGAATAGAACGGAGTTACAGGCTAAATGGCTTACACTCAGACAACAGTTAAAAAAAACCAAAGACCAACCCAACCTTGCCCTAGCCGATTTTATCGCTCCAAAGGGGTCAGGAATTCAAGATTATGTGGGAGCTTTTTGTGTTTGCACAGGATTCGGTACTGCTGAAAAAGCTAAAGCTTTTGAAGAGGCAAATGACGATTACAACTCCATCATGATTAAAGCTCTAGCCGATCGTTTGGCTGAAGCTTTTGCAGAATACCTACATTTAAAGGTGAGAAAAGAATATTGGGGGTATGCTTCGGATGAAAATCTAACCAACGAGGATTTAATACAAGAAACTTATAAAGGAATTCGCCCAGCACCTGGTTATCCTGCATGTCCAGATCATTTAGAAAAAAAGACACTTTGGGAGCTGTTAAATGTAGAACAAGAGATTGGGGTAAAACTCACCGAAAGTTTGGCCATGTGGCCGGCTGCAGCCGTTTCCGGGTATTATTTTGCACATCCCGAGGCTAAGTATTTTGGATTAGGAAAAATTAAAGAGGATCAGTTGGTTTCCTACAGCAAACGTAGGGGAATTCCTTTGGATGAAGCCCGAAAATGGTTGAACCCTAATTTAGCTGAATAGTGAATTATTTTAAGAATTGTTAGATGAAAATAACGGAACATATCGCACAGTCTTCTGGTGCAACTCAATTTACATTTGAAATCCTACCTCCATTAAAAGGACAAAGCATTCACGCACTTTTTGGAGCCCTAGATGAATTGATGGAGTTTAAGCCCCCTTTTATTGATGTAACCTATCATCGAGAAGAGCATGTGTATAAAGAAGTAGGAAACGGACTTTTACAGAAGAAAGTGATCAGAAAGCGCCCTGGAACGGTAGGAATTTGTGCTGCGATTCAGAGCAAATACAAGGTAGATGCTATCCCACACATACTTTGTGGAGGGTTTTCTAAAGAAGATACCGAGAACTTTTTGATCGATTTAGATTTTTTGGAAATAGATAATGTAGTGGCTCTCCGAGGCGACGCTTTAAGCAACGAAACCTATTTTAATCCGGATCCCGAGGGACATAGTTATGCTAATGAATTGGTGGAACAAATCGCCGCGTTAAACCAAGGAAAGTATTTAGATGAGTCCTTGCTCAATTCACATGCTACTAATTTTTGTATTGGCGTATCGGGCTATCCTGAAAAGCATATGGAGGCCCCTAGTTTGGAAAGTGACATTCACTTTTTAAAGAAAAAAATTAAGGCAGGCGCAGAGTATATTGTCACCCAAATGTTTTTTGACAACCAAAAGTTTTTTGATTTTGTAGCAAAAGTTCGTGCAGAGGGAATTGACGTTCCCATTATACCTGGTTTAAAACCACTATCAACTCTTAAACAACTCAACATGATCCCCCATCGTTTCCATGTTGATTTACCCGAAGCCTTAATCAAAGAAATAATCAAGTGTAAAGACAATACAGAAGTCAAGCAAGTAGGTATTGATTGGTGTATTCAGCAAAGCAAAGAGTTAAAATCCGCTGGACTACCCTTTTTACACTACTATTCTATGAGTAAATCGGATAACATCAAAGCAATTGCAAAATCTGTTTTTTAAGAAGTCAATTCATTAAACAATTGCTCCAAACTTTCGTTTTTTAGCTGAAGGTTTAAAATTTTCAAACCGTTGTCATGAGCAAAATCAAATACAGCAGGGCGTAAATCTTTTTCTCCGTTGACATGGAGCTCGTAATCAAAATCATGTGGGTTTTTTACAAGGGCTACATTAGGAATCCGAGCAAGAGCCTCCGTCTCTACTCGATAGTCAAAACTTACTTCTATCTTTTGTTTCTGATTTTTTCTTAGATGTTCTAGGGGTTGATCCAGAACAATAGATCCTTTATTAATGATGATCACTCGATCGCAGATTGCATCGACTTCTTGTAAGATATGTGTGGAAAGAATCACAGTTTTTTCTTTACCTAAATCCCGAATCAGTTTTCTAATTTCAATTAATTGATTTGGATCCAGACCCGTTGTGGGTTCGTCTAAAATCACAACTTCTGGGTTATGGAGCAAAGCTGCTGCTAGACCCACCCGTTGTTTGTAACCTTTAGAAAGGGTCTGAATTTTGTTTTGAGTATGGCTTTCTAATCCTGTTTTTTCAAGTAGATTTTTAAGTGGAGGATTCGAAATAGAATACAAGGAGGCGATGTATTGTAAATATTCTAGGACATACATTTCTGGATAAAGGGGATTGTTTTCAGCCAAATACCCTGTTTTTTTCTGTATGCTCTGAACTTCGGTTCGGAGGTCGTGTTCAAAAAACTGTATCTTCCCTTCCCATTCGGAATAATATCCGGTAAGGATTTTCATTAGAGTCGATTTCCCAGCACCGTTTGGACCCAATAAGCCAACAATTTCGCCCTTTTTTAGCTTAAGATTGATTCCTTTCAATGCTTGAAAATCCCCGTAATTTTTCGAAACATTTTCAATAACCAAACTCATATTTTTTTGTTTAAAGATACTTTTTTATCTGGAGTGCTTCGTGTACTTCTTTGTTCGATGAGTACCGTAAGTATGATTAAGAGTCCCCCTAGGATACTTCGGTAGGAGGGGATTTCATTAAGAAAGAATAGACCCAAAAGGATTCCGTAGATAGGCTGAATTCCGCTCATGATGCTTACTGTACCAATACTGAAATGTTTAAAGCTATTTAAAAATAGGGTATGTCCAATGGCAGTGGTTAAAATACCCAGAAGGAAAATAAAAGGTAGTTTGGCTTGAAAACTCTCAGCTTCAAAATAATAGAGCGCAGGAAGTAATAGTAGTGCTGAAATCCCCATTTGATAAAACATCAATACCGATCCATCCAAACTGGCAATCCTTTTTTTAAGCATGACATTTCTAAGGGAGTAACAAAATGAGGAAATCAATCCCATCAAAATGCCTTTGGTGATATCGTTGTCTAAGTTATAGGAGGGGGCTAATAAGAACACACCTAATAGAATCAAAACACCAAGCCCCAAATGTCTTTTTTGATATCGAATGGGAAAGAAGAAGGGTTCCATAAGAACCGTTAAAATTGGATAGGTAAATAAAGAAAGCATCCCTATGGCAACATTACTCCACTGTAGCGCAAAAAAATAAGTAACCCAATGAGCTGCCATTAGGACTCCACTTAAAAAAACCACCCCTCCATTTTTCCGAAAATTAATTTGAAAAGATATTTTTTTTAAAAAAACATAGCCACCAAGAAGTACAAAAGCGATAATAGAACGAGACCAAATTGTCAAGGGAGGAGGTAAGGCAATGATTCGGCCAAGTACCCCAGAGGTACTGACACAAAGCATGGAAATATTTAATATGATGAAATTTTGAAGGTGTTTTTTTTCCATAATTAGGTGATCCAGTATTGAAGTAAGCCAATCGTCACCATACCCCAGAAGGTTCCTGTTGCCATGCTTAATACAGCTAGAATAATAGCGTGTGGCATCCATTTTTTTTCATAGGCAGCGGTTACGGCAGGAGCTGTAGCGATTCCGCCAACGTTTGCCATGCTGGCAATAGGTACCCAAGCGGAATGCACGTTTAATATTTTTGCAACTCCCAGCATGACAAAGAAATGACTAGTTAACCAAACCACTAAAAACCCCATAAACGCAGGGTTAAACTGGATCAGGTTGAATTGGAGTTTTAAACCCAAAACGGACATTACAATCAGTATGAATACACTCCCCAGTTTTAATGTAAATGAATAATTCCAAGATTTAAAAATAACTCCTAAGCTCAAGCCGATAAGAGATAAAACAACGACTTTAGCAATAAAAGTTGGGAGCAAGACATGTGCTATAAAAACAGCACCCAAAAGAATCAAAAAACTCAACAGGGGAGCATGGCTGTTTTCCTTAGCAGCGGTTATTTGCTCGGGAGGATTAAAGGATTTGATTTTCAAAAATTGATTGATACGGTCACTCTTTTGGATACTTTGAAACATACCAATCGTCCAAAGATTAACTAAAATATTGTCTAAAACTAAAACAGTTAGAAAAAGGGCTTCGGAACAGGCTACAAGCTCTTTTAATACCAACTGACTCGTACTACCTCCAATCCAACTTCCTACTATAGGCGGTATTCCTTTCCAATATTCCTGACTAATTAACAAATCTGAAACAAAGTCAGTACGCATAAAAAGGAGGATAAATCCAACAGGAAAAAGTGCAATCCACAACGAACCAGAAAAAAAAACGGCTATCGGTTTCCAACCGATAAGCTTGAGTTGAGGAAAAGAAAGGCTACTCATGACGGACACTATAGCTAGAGGAATAAACAAATCTTTACTCCATTGATGAAGAGTAACTTGTGAATAATCTTGATTCAAAAAAAATGAAATTGCGGCTGGAATTAGATAAGCGAGGAGTATAGAGGGGAGCCAATTAAATATTTTTTTAATTATGGGATTGTCTAAGCGCTCAAAAGTAAGTACAAAAAGCACTGTAAAAACAGTGATTGATACCGACGCAATCATATTTAGTCTTCTTGTTAAACAGAATGAAGATAGTTTTTTTGTGGTTGTTTTGTAAGTGTTTTAGAAAATAAGGAATAAATAGGAGAGAAAAAGTCAAAAAAATGGAGGAAGTGTTTGTTTTTTTAAAAAGCAATGCTACATTTGTGCCGATTAAAATACAATGAAAAACAATTTTTCTTATTACAACGCTTTTTATTACTTCTATACAGAAGCTAAACGGACTTTGTAGTAAGATTAATACATCATATATACTAAGGAGTCCTGATTTTTCGGGACTTTTTTTTTGAATACAATGGAAAAGCCAAAAATAGCCATCCAAGGAAATAAAGGATCGTTTCACCACGTTGTGGCGGAGCAGTGCTATACCGAAGGGTATGAGCTCGTAGTCTGTGAAACTTTCAATGACACAGTAAAAGCATTGCTGAACGGCTCAGCAGATCAGGCGGTTATGGCTATTGAAAATTCTATAGCGGGATCAATAATTCCAAATTATGCACTGATCGATCGCAATAACCTTCAAATTGTTGGGGAGTATAGTTTGAGTATTCATCATCAATTAATGGGACTCCCTGGTCAATCAATAGAAGCCATAAGGGAAGTACATTCCCATCCTATGGCTCTTTTGCAATGTCAAGATTTTTTTCATCAATATCCACACATTCGTCTCATTGAAGCAGAGGATACTGCAGATGAAGCTCGTCGAATTTCAGAATTTCAACTCAAAGGAGTAGGAGCTATTGCTAGTCAACAAGCCGCAGAACTTTATGGAATGGAAGTTTATGCCTCTTCGATTCAGACCATAAAAAACAATGTAACCCGTTTTGTGATTATTCAAAGTAAGGGGACTGTAATTTCAAAAGAACAAATCAATAAAGCAGCCTTAAAATTTATTTTAGATCATCAGCGAGGGAGTTTAGCTGCCGTATTAAATGTGATGAGTGACTGCCAGTTGAATTTAACAAAAATTCAATCCTTACCTGTAATAGAGACTCCAGGCAAGTATGCCTTTTTTGTGGACGTAACTTTTGATGATTTTGCGCATTACGAAAAAGCTACCAAGCTAATAGCAATCATGGCCTCTCAATTTAAAATATTAGGCGAATACGCTCAACATCAAAGATGAAAACAACAGCCCATCGTTTAGAAAGTGTTCAAGAATATTATTTCTCCAGAAAACTGAGAGAAGTAGGACAGTTGATTCAAGCTGGTCATCCTGTAATTAATATGGGGATAGGAAGTCCTGATTTGGCTCCACATCCAGAAGTAATTCGTGCCCTAGAAAAGGCAATGAATCATCCAAAAGCCCATATGTATCAGAGTTATCAAGGGCTTCCTGAACTAAGAGAGGCAATTGCTACGTTCTATAAAAAGTATTACCAAGTGGAGGTAAATCCAGATTCCGAAGTACTTCCCCTTATGGGATCTAAAGAAGGTATAATGCATCTTTCACTTGCTTTTTTAAATCCAGGGGATGAGGTACTGATTCCAAATCCAGGATACCCAACCTATGAATCTGTGACCCGTTTGGTAGAAGCAACCCCTGTTTTCTATGATTTAAAAGAATCAAATCAATGGCAACCCGATTTTGAAGCATTAGAGGCATTAGATACAAGTCGTGTAAAAATCATGTGGCTTAATTATCCCAATATGCCAACAGGTACTCCAGCTGATACCAAAACTTTCGATCGATTAATTCACTATGCTAGAGAGCGAGATATCGTATTGATAAATGACAATCCCTATAGTTTTGTTTTAACCCAAACGCCACAGAGTATTCTCTCTAGACCAGGGGCGATGGATGTTACTATGGAGCTCAATTCATTGAGTAAATCTTTTAATATGGCAGGTTGGAGAGTAGGAATGCTCTGTGGAAAAGCAGCCTTTATTCAAGCTGTACTCAAGGTAAAAAGCAACATGGATTCGGGTATGTTTTACGGAATTCAACAAGGGGCAATTGCCGCTCTGAAAATGACACCAGACTGGTTTGAAGATTTGAATTTGATTTATCAAAAGCGGAGAGATTTGGTTGAAATTTTAGCATTAAAACTGGGTACGGTTACAGATCCTAAAAGTGTTGGTCTTTTTGTTTGGGCTAAATTGCCAGATACAGCTCCTTCAGCAGAGGATTTTATAGATAAAATTCTTTATGAAAAGTATATTTTCATCACTCCAGGATCCATTTTTGGTAGTAATGGCGCTAGGTATATCCGTTTTTCATTATGTGTTACAGAAGCCACTATTTCAGAAGCGATTAAACGATTAGAGTCATGAAAATAGGAATCATTGGTTTGGGGCTTATTGGAGGATCATTTGCATTAGCAGCTAAAAAGCTTGTGGCTGATGCGGAACTTTATGGTGAAGACATCAATCCGAAACACCTTACAGATGCAGTAAGACTTGGAATAATTGAACATCCTTTAACCTCAGAAAGGTATGTGCAGATGGATGTAATCCTACTTGCAATACCAGTGCATGTAGCAACAGAACGCGTTTTGAATTTGTTGGATGCTATAAACGATAATGCTTTGCTTTTTGATGCGGGCTCAACAAAAGCCTCCATCTGTAAAAAAGTAGCCCTTCATCCTAAACGGAATCAGTTTTTAGCAACTCACCCCATAGCCGGGACAGAGTTTTCAGGACCTTCAGCAGCTTTCCCAGAATTATTTGAAAATCAAACTCAAATTATATGTGAAAGTCAAAAAACCAGACCCGATTTATTGGAGTGGGCAATGCAATTTTTTAAGTCGTTACAAATGCGAATTGAGGAAATGGATGCAGAGGCCCACGATCAGCATATTGCTTACGTTTCCCATTTGTCTCATATTTCTTCTTTTATGTTAGGGAAAACAGTAATGGAAAAAGAGAAAGATGAACGCGCAATATTCGAAATGGCAGGAAGTGGATTTGCTTCTACCGTCCGATTAGCTAAAAGTTCCCCAGAAATGTGGGCGCCAATTTTTAGTCAAAACAAAAAAAACATATTGGATGTTCTCAAGGAATACATCTCGAATTTGGAACAGTTTAAGCAACTGATGGAAAATGAAGATTGGGAACAATTACGACTTGAAATGAAAAAAATCAATGCAATACAAACCATTCTGGAGGGAATTCCAGTAAGAAACCGAACAAATAATAACTAATACGAATTAATACTTAACACCATGGAAAACAAAAAAGAAATGCGCCAATGGCTCGATAATTTTGGATTAGATCACCCTTTAGTGATTGGAGGTCCTTGTAGCGCCGAAACAGAAGAGCAAGTTTTAAAAATCGCTCACGAGCTCAAAGATACCGACGTTACCGTTTATCGAGCAGGTATTTGGAAACCAAGAACCCGACCTGGAATGTTTGAAGGTGTTGGTGCAATCGGTTTAGAATGGCTGAGAAAAGTGAAAGAACAAACAGGTTTGTTAACCGCTACCGAGGTAGCCAATAAAGACCATGTAAAATTAGCCTTAGAATACGATGTTGATATATTATGGATCGGTGCACGTTCTACGGTGAGTCCTTTTATTATGCAGGAAATTGCGGATGCCTTGGAAGGAACAGATAAGATTGTTTTGGTAAAAAATCCCGTGAATCCAGATCTCGCACTTTGGTTAGGAGGAGTTGAGCGACTTTATACAGCGAACATAAAGAAGTTAGGATTAATTCATAGAGGATTCTCTACGTATGAAAAAACGAAATATAGAAACATTCCTGAATGGCAAATAGCAATAGAAGTAAAAAATAAATTTCCAGACTTGCCAATGATCTGTGATCCTTCGCACATTGCAGGACGTCGTGATTTGATTTTTGATGTTTCACAAGCAGCTTTGGACTTGAATTTTGATGGTTTAATGATCGAAACCCACTGGGATCCAGATAATGCATGGAGTGATGCCGCACAGCAGGTAACCCCCTCAAGATTAGTCGAAATCATGCGCGATCTAAAAGTACGTAAACAAACAACTGACGAGGAAGCCTATTTACAAACCTTGACCAATCTGAGAGCTCAAATAGATATATTAGATCAAACCTTATTGGACACTATGGGGAAACGCATGAAGGTAGCCATGGAAATTGGATCTTTGAAAAAAGCGAATAATGTAGCGGTGCTTCAAAATAAACGATGGAACGAAATTCTAGGAAGAATGATTCTCGAAGGTCAAGAAAGAGATTTATCTGAAGAATTTATCTTGAGAGTATTTAAAGCAATCCATCAAGAATCAATAAATAAACAAGAAAAAATTCTTAATGCATAAGAGTTTTTAAAAATTCTGCAAACCAAAATTAGACCCATGGATTTATTGGAGTTAATGCGCCTATCCAGAGAAAAACTAAAACCTCATTGGGGGTTGGCCTTCTTGATTTGTTTAATTTATGGAATAGCAGTAGGGGTTCCCTCAGAATTAAACAGTTATGGAGAGCTTCTTTCATTTTTACTTGCAGGTCCCTTGCAATTGGGAATGTGTATTTTTTTCTTGAACAGTGCAAACAATAAACCCATTGCTATAGAGAATCTTATGGAGGGGTTCAAACCCCTCCTTCAAGTATTGTTAGCATATGCAGTCATGACAATTGCAATTTTAGTTGGTTTGGTATTGTTCCTATTTCCAGGGATAGTGGTTTCCTTGGGATTGTCAATGACGTTTTTTGTAATGGCAGAAAATCCTGAAATTTCTTTTGGGGATGCTCTTCAAGAAAGTTGGAAACTCACAGAGGGCTACAAAATGGAATTGTTGGTTTTGTATCTTCGTTTTATTCCTTGGTATTTATTAGGATTACTTTTATTGGTGATTGGAGTCTTTATTGCCATGGCCTGGCATCAGCATACGCTTGCGATGTATTATGAGTATTTAAAAGAGGAAAGAGCAAGAAAAGAAGCTCTTACTGAGTAGAAATTTGATACGGAATTTTCTCAAGTATGTGTGCGATAGCCTCAAGGCGTGCTTTTGTTTTTTTATTTGCATCGATAATGTGCCAGGGGGCTAACTTGGTATTTGTGGCTTCAAACATTTTCTGTTTGTACAACGTATAATCGTCCCACAAAATTTGTGCTTTTTCATCCAAAGGGGTAATCTTCCATCGCTTCAATGGATTACTTTTAATTTCCTCAAACCTTCTTGCTTGCTCTGGTTTTGAAATGGAAAAATACAATTTGATAAGATGGATATTCGACTGGATAAGCATCTTTTCAAAATCGTTGACTTGAGTCATAAAAATCTCGTATTCTTCTTTGGCACAAAACTCATTTACGGGTTCTACGACCCTTTGTTGTACCAGCTTCGATCAAAAAACACTATTTCACCAGGGTTAGGTAATTCTTTGATGTAACGTCTGAAACACCATTGTCCTAGTTCAATATCCGTAGGTTTTGTAAGGCTACTACCCTTGATTTTCTGGGATTTAAGTGCTCTTTAAATCGTTTGATAGAACCGCCTTTTCCAGCGGCATCTCTCCCTTCAAAAATGATTGCAACACGCATTTTTTTTGAGCGATCCATTTCTGAAGGTTTACGAATTCAGATTGTAATTTTTAACTCGATTTCGTATTTCACTTTGTTTAAAGCTTTTTCTATGGGAATCTCATTTTCCTGAGCAAGACGAACAAGATCAGCTCTTTTTTGAATTTTATTAAAATGTTCTTGAGTTAAATCCATGGGGTTTTGAATTTTTGGGAATCCTATTTCTATTACCAATCGCATTAGGAGCTTCTCCTTTGATAAAGTAGTCTAAGAGTAAGAAAATCTCATAGAAAAGAAGCAGGCATAACGAGAGGTTTTGTAAAAAGTCAAAGAGTTTTGGGGCTCATATAGCATTAAAGTTAAAAAAAAAATGCTTGGGCTGTGTTAAAACCCAAGCATTTCCCATAAATCTTAAAAGATAGACTCCTTATTTAAGAGCCTCTGCCATTCTACGTGCAGCCGTCCGAATATTTTCCTCTGAAGCAGCATAAGAAATTCGAATGCAATTATCATTTCCAAAAGCTTCTCCTGTTACAGTAGCTACATGGGCTTCTTCCAGCAAGAAAAAGGCAAAGTCGGAGGCATTTTCTATAGTTTTCCCTTTGAGCGTTTTTCCAAAATAATAGGAAATATCAGGGAATACATAAAAAGCTCCCTGAGGTTTGTTCATCTTAAACCCAGGGATTTCACTGAGCAATTCGATGATAATTTCACGTCGTGTAGCAAACTCATCCACCATATATTGAATAGCACTTACCGGTGCAGAAACGGCTGCAATGGTAGCACGTTGTGCAATACAGTTGGCTCCACTGGTAATTTGACCTTGCATTTTATTACACGCTTTGGCGATCCAATCTGGTGCACCGATGTAACCTATTCTCCATCCAGTCATAGCAAAAGCTTTAGCAACACCATTTACCGTGATCGTTCTATCGTATAATTCTGGAATAGCCGCTATACTAAAATGGGGTGTTCCGTAGTTGATATGCTCGTAGATTTCATCGGATAGAATATAGATGTCTGGATACTTTTCCAATACTTTCCCTAAGGCTCTGTATTCGGCTTCAGTGTAAATCGTTCCACTTGGATTGTTTGGAGAGTTAAACATTACCAATTTGGTCTTGGGAGTAATCGCTGCCTCTAATTGTTCAGGGGTAATTTTAAAATCCGTTTCAATACTGGAGGGTATGATGATGGATTTTGCTTCAGCTAAAGTGGCAATAGCGGAATAGCTCACCCAATAGGGAGCGGGTAAAAGTACTTCGTCACCAGGATTTAATAATACTAAACAAACATTGGCAATGGATTGTTTTGCTCCGGTAGAAACCACGATTTGTGAAGGGGTATAGGAAATGTGATTATCCCTTTTAAATTTTTCGCAAATGGCTTCCTTAAGGTCCACATATCCATCTACTGGGGAATAGGAATTCCAATTGTCTTGAACTGCCTGAATAGCAGCATCTTTGATGAATTCTGGAGTGTTGAAGTCAGGCTCTCCTAAACTGAGGCCAATAATATCAATTCCTTGGGTTTTTAATTCTCTGGCTTTAGCAGCCATAGCTAGAGTTTCGGATACAGGAAGACTGTTAATTCTCTTTGATAATGCGTCCATTAATTTATGTTAGCTGGGTTGCATCCCCATTTGTTTTAGAAATCTGAAGTGAGAAAATAGGGCACTTCTAGTGGTTTTGTATTCGTTGTAAGGCAAGTTGAATTCTTGAGCCGTTTTCTTGACAATAGCCGCAATTTTAGTGTAATGCACATGGCTGATGTGTGGGAAAATGTGATGCTCAATTTGGTGGTTTAGACCACCTGTAAACCAGTTTACAATTTTGTTTTTGGTAGAAAAATTTACTGTGGTCAACAATTGGTGTATTGCCCATGTATTCTTCATAGTACCTGTTTTATCGGGTTCTGGCATTTCAGCATCTTCCATCACGTGAGCCAGTTGGAATACCAAACTCAATATTAATCCCGCGGTGTAATGCATGACAACAAAACCAATTAAAACTGACCACCAAGGGGCGTCAATAAGAATCATTGGAATGATGATCCATATAGAAAAATATAAAATTTTAGATAAAAATAGTCCTGTCCATTGCAAACTAGGACGCTTGCTGTTGAGGTAGCTTAATTTTCTTTGGGTATAGCGCTTCATTTGTTGGAAATCAGTGAATATAGCCCAGTTGAGCGTTAGTAATCCATACAACAACACAGAATAATAATGTTGAAATTTATGGTGAGGCATCCACTCCGAATGTTTTGAAAAGCGCAATACTCTTCCTGCTTCTAAATCTTCATCGTGCCCATGAATGTTAGTGTAGGTATGATGTAGTACATTATGTTGAATTTTCCAGTTAAATACATTCCCTGCCAAAATATAAATACTACTCCCCATAAAGGTATTGACCCAAGGATGTTTAGAAAAAGAGCCGTGGTTACCGTCGTGCATTACATTCATGCCTACTCCAGCCATACCAATACCCATCACAATACAGAGTAGTAGTTTAACCCAAATAGTAATGTCTAAGGTAAGCACAAGTGCATAGGGAGCTATCATTAAAGAAAACATTACAAAGGTTTTGACATAGAGTTTCCAGTTTCCTGTTTTTTCTATTTGGTTTTCTTTAAAATATTGATTTACTCGTATATTTAAAGTCTTAAAAAATTCTTTTGGATCTTTCCTTGAAAAGCGGAGTCTTTGTTTAGCTTGCATAAAATGAAATGTGAGTAAAAATAACTTAAAATTTAAAAAAAACAGCACTCCTTTTAAAAAAACACTATGAATCAATTGATAAAGGCTTTTCCAAATTTATCTCAAAAGCAACAATCCCAATTTAAATTACTTGAAAGCCTATACCAAGAATGGAATGCACAGATCAATGTGATCTCCAGAAAAGACATGAACGATTTTTATGAACGTCACGTACTCCATGCATTGGGTATAGCAAAAGTTATTGATTTTAAACCCGGAGCTCGTGTATTAGATGTAGGTACAGGGGGAGGATTTCCAGGGATTCCCTTAGCTATCCTTTTTCCTGAGACTCATTTTTATCTTATTGATTCCATAGGAAAGAAAATTAAAGTGGTTCATGCTGTTCAAGAATCTTTAGGTTTAAAAAACGTGCAAGCTTCCCAGCTTCGAGCCGAGGATTTTAAGGAAAAAGTTGATTTTGTTGTCAGTAGGGCAGTAGCAAAAATGGATTCTTTTGTGCCTTGGATTCAGAAAAATATTCGCTCTACCCACAAACACAATCTAAAAAACGGAATCTTATATCTGAAGGGAGGTGATCTTACTGAAGAATTGGCATCTTTTCCTAAAGCACAAGAATACGATCTGAACCCCTTTTTTTCGACTCCTTTTTTTGAAACCAAAAAAGTGGTTTATTTACCCTTATAGTATTTTCTTTTGGGATGGATTAGTGGGTACAGGTTCTTTCCTGTAATTTTCAAAAAGCTCTTCAATTTCCTTTAAATGCTTTTCAAACAATTCATCCATCTTGTCAAAATCCAACAATGGGGGAGAATTAAAATACAAGGGATTGTTAAATAAGTATTGATTTAATAAGGAATCGACATCCATTTGGCGATCTTGAAAAGGAAACGGTAGGGTATCCAGATGTTGAAGTCGCCCCAAGAGATCTTCGAAGGTATTCTGGAAAGTAGAATCTGGAATTTTGAAGTAGAACGGGCCTAAGGAGTCTGTTTTAAACTGGTAGTTAAAATAGCTATTTTGTCCTTTTCCTTTTTCTACTCGTGTAGAATCATACCTGATTAGGTTTCCGTCTTGATCGTAATCTTTCTGGACCTTAAACTCCACTTCGGGCTGTTTTTGTTGGGGTAAATTTTGAGCGCACAAAACACTCGGGATTAGCAGCGCTAAAAAAAATAGATTTTTCATGGGACTTTTTTTTCGTTAACACTTCTGTAATAACGAAAAATTTGAAAAAATGTTACTGTGTTTATCCTAAAAAAGGATAGCGATAATCGTTTGCGGGAACAAAAGTTTCTTTGATCAATCGAGGAGAGACCCAACGCATTAGATTAGCTGCAGAACCGGCCTTGTCGTTTGTTCCTGATCCCCGAGCTCCTCCAAAAGGTTGCTGTCCTACTACCGCTCCAGTAGGTTTGTCATTTATGTAGAAATTCCCAGCAGCATTTTCCAGCGCATTCATGGCTTCTTCAAGAGCATAGCGATCTTGTGAATACACGGCACCTGTAAGTGCGTATTCTGAAGTTTGATCAACCAATTGAAGAGTGTCGCTCCAGGCACTATCCGGAAAAACATACAGAGTAACCAAAGGTCCAAACAATTCCCTCGTCATTGTAAAGTAGTTTGGATTGGTGGTTCGAACAACGGTAGGTTCAACAAAATAACCCACGCGATCATCGTAATTTCCACCCGCAATAATTTCCGCATCAGTATCCTTACGAACTTGTTCAATGGCGTTCACTAAACGGTCAAAAGCTCCTTTATGAATGAGTGCGGTTACAAAATTCTCAAAATTCTCAGGGGATCCCATTTTAATGGATTTCAAATCTGCTTGAACAATTGATATAATTTCATCTGCTAGAGATTCGGGCAAATAGACTCGAGATGCTGCAGAACATTTTTGACCTTGAAATTCAAAGGCCCCTCGAATGATTCCAGTAGCGACTTCTTTTGGTTTTGCTGAAGGATGAGCTAGGATAAAATCCTTCCCACCTGTTTCACCTACAATTCTAGGATAGGATTTGTATTTTCCAATGTTTGATCCAATCTTCTTCCAAATATTTCTGAAGACTTCTGTGGAACCCGTGTAATGAATTCCTGCAAAATCTGGACTTTCAAGTACGGTATTTGTAATCATTTCAGGGTCTCCAAACACCATATTAATCACTCCATCGGGAAGTCCTGCTTCACGGAAAATTTCCATTAAGACCTGAGCAGAATAGATTTGATGATCACTCGGTTTCCATACTACAGTATTTCCCATCATAGCCGCACTTGCACAAAGATTTCCTGCGATAGCGGTAAAATTAAATGGGCTTACGGCATAAACGAAACCTTCTAAAGGTCGGTAACTTAACCGATTCCAAATTCCTGGACCATTTTCAGGCTGATTTTCATAGATTTCTTGCATAAAGGATAAATTAAACCTTAGAAAATCGATGTATTCACAAGCAGCATCAATTTCAGCTTGATGGATGGTTTTGGATTGTGCCAGCATGGTGGCAGCATTAATTTTTGCACGGAAAGGACCGGCAACCAACTCAGCAGCCTTTAAAAAGATGGACGCCCGAGATTCCCATGGCATTTTTGTCCAAGCAGACTTTGCCTCTAGAGCGGCTTTAATAGCTTTTTTAATATGTTGCTCCTCAGCCTTGTGATAGACGCCCAAGCTGTGTTTGTGATCATGAGGAGGATTCATGCTTGAGGTGTTTCCTGTTAGAACCTCTTCATTTCCAATCCGCATGGGAACCTCTAAAAAACTATTATAAAGCTTGGTATACGTTTTAAGAACGGCATCTTTTTCTGGACTTCCCGGAGCGTAGTCAAGGATAGGTTCATTAATTGGATAGGGTACTTGAAAAATGCTGTGAGACATAATGCTATTTTTTTTCAAAAGTAGAAATTAATAAATGGTATGGACAAATGAATGAATAACTTAATTCAAAATATACGGAACACTAAGTTTGAAGTTAGGAACGTCTACGTTGAACTTTTTGGCTGTTGTAAAGTTAATCATGATGTAGGTACCAGACATACATCCTAAGGGAGAGGTAATTAAACATCCGGATTGATAAGTGTGGCGTTCTCCGGGTCGGATGACGGGCTTTTTGCCAACCACGCCATTTCCATTAACATACTGGGGCCTGTTAATGGATTCTAATATTTTCCAATGTCGGGATAAAAGTTGTACAACGTCTTTGCTTTGGTTTTCAATGGTGATGAAATACATAAAGGCATGGTGCAGGATTTGGTCTTTTAAAAAACTTCCTTCAAATTTAGTCTCTACTGAGATTTTTATTCCTCTTGTAATTTGTTGTATCACACCTATTTAATGTCAAAATATTAGGTCATATAAAGGTAGGAAAAAAGGTGTAGTACTCCAAAAAATAAAATTTAATTTTGCAATGCAAAAGAATTTGCTCTTCCAACACCAACCAAAGCATCAAATTGCGCGCCTATATCCCTGTAATACAATAAGATAAGATATTCGTTTTCGGTAACAGAATGAGACCCACTGACCCTGTTTTTTAGAATTACATCCCCTTGTTTAAGGGCATATTTGTAATTATAGAACCCTTGTTTAAGGAGTATGATTCCTTCATAGAGGTCTAAGCTCGGATTATAGTATAATTTATTGAGCTCATTCAATTCAAAATTATTGAAGGCTCCATAAACAAAAAGCGATTCATTTTCTTCCAGCGGGGTGGGAAAAGCGAGACTAAAATGGACGAAGCTATAATCTGCTTCCACATGGGAATCACCCGGACGCATGGTGTTGCGAACTTGATAATTTCCATTGATGTCGGGTGCGTAGGTGTAATTCAAAAAACTTCTTCCAATGTCGATATTGAGATAGGTTTCATAGAGATCAGCCCTTACAGAATAACTGATTTTAGGAGTAGAGATTCGGAGGTCTTTTGTGTCAAAAAATAAATATTCATTTCCTCCCTCGAATTGAGTAGGAGTCTCGTAACGATATTCTAGGGTTTTTCCTGAATAATATTGTGGGGTAATATGGGTGATTAAACTATTCCATTGCTGGTTTTGGAGTAAAACTACCTTCACATTTTCCTCAGGATTAACAAAAAACCTGTTGTTTGGTGTCACGGCAAAACGGACAGATTGATGGGTAGCAAACCGATCCATGTTTTGAGGTCTGTACACTGCTGCTTGAACGGTAGCAGAATTTTCATAAACACAAAATCTTCTTGAAAAGATCAACTCGTCATCGGCAGAATAGACTTCTATCATATAATTTCCAGAAACCTTGAGTTGAACGTCAGCGTTTGGGATAGTCAATTGATAATGGGTATATTTTTGCAGGGTGTTAAATGAGGTTTGATAGTTGTCAATTCTCAAATTATCATAGCCCTCCATGTATTCGTTTTGAAAAAGTATGGAGGGCGTCCAGTCGTAATTAAAATGTTTGATTTTATAGTAATAATCTGCCTCGTCTGCATGCAAATCATCAAAACGCAGGGTGAAGGGTTCCCCAATTTGAACAACTGGGAAGAGATCAAGATCAACCGAAGTCGAAAATTGAATTGACTTAATATGATCTTCAACGGTAAATTCTTCGAACTCTTGAGCGTAGGTAAGAAGGCTTGTGAAAAACACGATAAATTTAAGAGAGTTCACTTGCATTTTCATTAATTGTAAATGTAGATGTTCATCTTATGATGTCCAAATGGGAGTACTTTTTTAAAATAGTTAAACATCTATTTAGAACCAATATAAATAATCTTTTTTCCTTTAATTTTACTTCTATTAAAGAACGGTTTATTAGTAAATTTGCATGATTTTAGATTTTATCTTTTTTAATGGAAATAATTAAAAAAATTCAAATTCGAAGAGGGGCACAACTCAACATAAAAGGGGGTGCAGAAAAAATCTTCGGAAGAACGCCTTCTTCATCAACTTTCGCCCTTAAACCAGACGATTTTTTTGGAACAATTCCTAAGCTTCTCAAGAAGGAAGGAGAGAAAATAAAAACTGGGGAACCCCTTTTTTACAGTAAAAAAGATCCTAGGATTCAATTTGTTTCCCCTGTTACTGGACTCATTCAAACCATACAAAGAGGAGCAAGACGAAAAATTGAAAAAATAATTATTAGCTCTGCTTCTACAGAAGAATTTGTCAAGCATGAGGTTTTAAATTGGCAGCAATTTGATCGGGATCAAATAAAAACAATATTGCTTGAAAGTGGAAATTGGCCTTTCATTCACCAGCGTCCCTATGGAACATTAGCAAATCCCTCTGATACTCCCAAGGCAATCTTTGTTTCTACTCACAGAACTAGTCCACTTAGTCCTGATTTCGATTTTATACTCAAAGAGGAAACTACCTCTTTTCAGGACGGAATTGAAGTATTGAATAAACTTGTTGACCAAAAAGTTTTCTTAGGAACGGATGCTTCTTTTCCAGGTATATTTCAAACTATTAAAGAGGTTCAACATTATTCCATTTCAGGACCCCACCCAGCAGGGAACTTGAGTATTCATATTCAAGAGTTAGCTCCTCTTAATATGGGGGATCGAGTTTGGACGGTTAATCCGGAAGATGTGGTCAACATTGGAAGATTTTTCAAATCAGGTAAATTTAGTCCTAAACGAACTATCGCAGTAACGGGAAATGCAATCGAGCAGGCGCGATATGTCCGAACAAAAATTGGAGCTGAAATTCACCCCATACTCAAAGATTTCAATCCCGTAAGTTCGCAATATCGAATCATTAATGGGGATGTACTCACTGGAACAGCCGTTTCTGAACAAGCCCATTTGGGGTATTACAACAATCAAATAACCATCATACCAGAGGGAAATAAATTTAGAATGTTCGGTTGGTTACCATTTAAAGACAATGGTATTTTAAGTTTGTCGAACACTTCTTTTTCAAGACTTTTCAATAAAAATGGTTTTGATGTAGATACCAACTTAAATGGGGAAGAACGCGCTTTAGTCGTTACCGGTGAAATGGAAAAAGTTTTCCCAATGGACATATTTCCAATGCAATTGCTTAAAGCATGTATGATCGAGGACATTGAAAAGATGGAGGCATTGGGAATTTACGAGGTTGTACCTGAAGATTTTGGTCTAATAGATTACGCCAATACCTCAAAAATTGAGGCCCAAGAGATCATCCAGCAAGGAATAGAGTTAATGATAAATGAAGTAGGATAAATTTTTTAATATGAATGCATTAAGAAAACGTTTAGATTCACTTAAAAGGCCTTTTGAAAAAGGACAGAAATTAGAAAAGTTTGCTCCAGCAATTAATGCTTTTGACACTTTTTTATTTGTTCCAAATCACACGACCAAAAAAGGAGCACATATCCGGGATGCTGTTGATTTAAAACGGACAATGGTAACGGTAATTATTGCCTTATTGCCTGCATTGATATACGGTATTTACAACACAGGGTATCAGTACTACATTCAGACAGCAGAACCGTTCACCTTTATGGATGCTTTTATTCATGGAGCTTGGAAAATAGTTCCCATGATTATTGTCTCCTATGTAGTAGGTCTTTCCATAGAATTTGGGTTTGCTGTTTACCGCGGACATGAAGTAAATGAAGGATATTTGGTAACAGGTTTGTTAATTCCTATGATCATGCCCGTGGACATCCCACTTTGGATGGTAGGGATTTCTACCGCGTTTGCCGTTTTGATTGCCAAAGAAGCTTTTGGAGGAACAGGAATGAACATTTTAAACCCCGCATTAACGGCAAGGGCTTTTGCTTTTTTTGCCTATCCTACTTACATGTCTGGTAATAAAGTGTGGGTTTCAGAAGCCAGTTCAGTTGATGCCATTTCTGGAGAAACTATTTTGGGAAGCCTAGCTGCTGGACAAGATGTAAAGTATTCTATGTTGGAAATGTTCCAAGGATCAATCCCTGGATCAATAGCGGAAACGTCCACACTTTGGGTGGCTGTAGGAGCTTTGATATTAATTTTTACAGGCATAGGAAGTTGGCGAATTATCACAGGAGGAATTATTGGAGCTGCAGTGATGGGAATGTTGTTTAACCTATGGGGAGCAAACGCTTTAATGAGTTTTTCATGGATGAACCATTTAGTTGTAGGTGGTTTTGCTTTTGGAATTGTTTTTATGGCTACAGATCCAGTATCTGCTGCACAAACAAATAAAGGAAAGTGGATCTATGGTATTTTAGTGGGAATTTTCTGCATCATGATTCGCGTGTTTAATCCTGCCTATCCAGAAGGGGTTATGCTCGCCATTTTACTGATGAACGTTTTTGCACCTACAATAGATCATTACGTGGTCAATGCCAATATTAGCAAGAGAAAGAAACGTTGGATTAGTGCACAAGAATTAAAAACAGCTTAACAATGAACAGAGATAGTAATACCTATACTTTTTTGTTTGCTACCGTAATGGTTTTAGTAGTAGCATCCGCATTAGCCTTTACAGCAAGTTCATTAAAGGATCTTCAAGCTTCCAATGTACGTAAGGAAAAAATGCAAAATATTTTAGCTACGATTGGTATTGAAACAGATCGAGAGCAAGCAGAAAAATTATACAACCAATACATTACTGCTGAAATTTCACTCACTGCCTCGGGAGAAATTGATCAGGAGGTAAAGGCTTTTGAAATTAAATTAAACAATGAGCTTAAAAAACCAGTAGATGTACAGCGTTTTCCCTTATATGAAGCTACCGTTGACGGTGCTAAGTACTACATTGTTCCATTAAGAGGAGCGGGATTATGGAATGCCATTTGGGGATATATTGCTTTGAAAGACGATAAAAACACCATCCAAGGGGCTGTTTTTGATCATACAGGAGAAACCGCAGGCTTAGGTGCTGAAATCACTCAGCAATGGTTCCAAGATCGTTTTGTGGGCGAAAAAGTTTTTGATGAGCAAGGAAATCTTGTCGGTATTAACGTTTCTAAAACCAACAACGATCCCAAGGATACCGATAAAAATGATCATGAGGTGGATGCCATCTCTGGCGCAACCATTACTGGAGATGGAGTCACAGCGATGATTAAAGAACGATTGACCCACTACTTGCCTTATCTTAAGGGAGAACAAACAGTGGCATTAAACCAATAATTTAATGGAAGATAAAAAATCAACCCCCGAAAAGAAAGCAACAGTCCTTTTTGTAAATAAGGAAAAAGAGCCCTTATTTTCGAAAAAGAATAAGAAGTTACTTTCTGATCCTATGGACGACAACAACCCCATTACTGTTCAGGTACTAGGGATTTGTTCCGCATTGGCGATAACAGTTCAATTGAAACCTGCAATTGTGATGAGTATTTCAGTAATGGTTGTAATGGCAGCAAGTAATGTCATTATTTCCTTATTAAGAGACTTAATTCCCAATCGTATTCGAATAATCGTACAGCTTGTAGTTGTAGCCTCTATGGTAATTTTGGTGGACCAAGTATTGAGAGCGTATGCCTATGATGTGAGTAAGGAACTTTCTATTTTTATTGGATTAATCATCACCAACTGTATTGTGATGGGACGTTTAGAAGCTTTTGCCCTTGGAAATGGCGTATGGAAATCCTTCCTTGACGGAATCGGTAATGCTGCAGGATATGGGGTTATTTTGATCATTGTAGCGTTCTTCCGTGAGCTTTTGGGTTCTGGAAAACTTTTTGGTTTTCAAGTTATCCCGGATGCCATTTACGAATTAGGGTATGTAAATAATGGATTGATGTTGTTATCCCCGATGGCTTTAATTACCGTGGGTATTTTGATATGGATTCAGCGATCACGCAACCGGAAGTTAATTGAAAAAAATTAAGACTATACAATGGAAGCCTATTTAAACTTATTTGTAAAAAGTATCTTTATAGAGAACATGATCTTCGCCTATTTCTTGGGGATGTGTTCTTATTTAGCAGTTTCAAAAACGGTGAAAACAGCGGTTGGACTGGGTCTTGCGGTTATCTTTGTATTAGCCATTACCGTACCTATCAACTTTTTATTGGACACCTATTTACTTCGACCTGGGGCTTTAACTTGGTTGAGTGACTCCTATGCAACTCTTGATTTGAGTTTCTTGAGTTTTATCATGTTTATCGCAGTGATTGCCTCCATGGTGCAATTGGTGGAAATGGTCGTAGAAAAATTTGCACCAGCATTATATGGAGCATTGGGAATCTTCCTTCCCCTAATTGCAGTAAACTGTGCCATCTTAGGGGGTTCATTGTTTATGCAACAAAAAGATTTTTCAGGAGTAGCTGAATCTGCTGTATATGGTTTGGGTTCTGGTATAGGATGGTTGTTGGCCATACTTGCTATAGCGGCTATACGTGAAAAAATAACCTATTCAAACGTTCCGGCACCTTTACGTGGATTGGGGATTACGTTTATTATCACAGGGCTGATGGCTTTAGGATTTATGAGTTTTATGGGAATTAAATTATAATGTGAGATGGATTATTCAGTGGTATTAGCGAGTGTTGTTGTTTTTTTAGTAATCACCTTTTTGTTGGTTGGGATGCTGCTTGGTGCAAAAGCCAAGTTATTGCCTTCTGGGCCTGTTTCCTTGTTGATCAATGGAGACAATAAAGTAGAGGTCTCCTCTGGAAGCACCTTATTAAGCACTCTTGGTAATAATAAAATATTTTTACCCTCAGCTTGTGGTGGAGGGGGAACATGTATTCAATGTAAATGTCAAGTTTTGGAGGGTGGAGGAGAAATTTTACCTACTGAAGCTCCGCATTTTTCAAGAAAAGAAATAGCTGAAGGATGGCGATTGGGATGTCAGGTAAAAGTAAAACAGGACATGGTGATTCAGGTACCTGAAGAGGTTTTCGGGATCAAAAAATATGAAGCTACGGTTGTCCGTAACTGGAACGTTGCCTCTTTCATCAAAGAATTTGTTGTAGAAATTCCTGAGGCGATGGATTATAAAGCGGGAGGATATATACAAATTGAAATTCCAGCTTGTGAAGTGAAATATGCAGATATTGATATCACTGCACATCCTGAAGAACACCCGGGGGAGCCTGATAAATTCAAACTTGAATGGGATAAATTTAAGTTGCGTCCTTTAGTCATGAAAAATCCAGAGACTGTAGAGCGTGCCTATTCCATGGCCTCATATCCAGCGGAAGGAAAAGAGGTTATGCTCAATGTTCGGATCGCGACCCCACCTTTTGATCGTGCTAAAAACGATTGGGCAGATGTGAATCCTGGTGTGGCCTCCTCTTATATCTTTTCAAAAAAGGCAGGGGATAAAGTAACCATCTCAGGACCTTATGGAGAGTTTTTCATTAATGATTCCGATGCAGAAATGCTCTATGTAGGTGGAGGAGCAGGAATGGCTCCAATGCGTTCACATTTATACGAATTGTTTAGAACTCTAAAAACAGGAAGAAAAGTAACTTTCTGGTATGGGGGTCGATCAAAAAGAGAATTGTTTTACATCGATCATTTTAGAGCTTTGGAAAAAGATTATCCAAACTTTAAATTCTATATCGCTTTATCTGAACCTATGGAAGAAGATAATTGGAAAGTAAAAGACGGTTTAGACGGTGAAGGAGATGGATTTACTGGTTTTGTTCATCAGGTGGTAATAGACAATTACTTATCGAAACACGAAGCACCCGAAGACATCGAGGTTTATTTCTGTGGACCTCCACTCATGAACCAAGCTATAGAGCGAATGGCAGAAGATTTTGGTGTCCCACCAGAGAATGTTCGTTTTGACGACTTTGGAGGATAACATACAAAAAAAAAGAGGTTTTAAACCTCTTTTTTTATATCCCTCCTAGAGGGAATTGAAGTTGTGATCTAATTTAATTTATCTTTACAACAGCATGAAACAGCTTACCAAACAAGAAATTCATCAACTCGCCATGCAAGAAGTGGGGGATTATTTGAAGTCCGAGGGATACGAATTTTTAGCGGTCAATTCTCAGATGAAACGCTCCCCTCAATTTGTTTGTGTTAAAGAAAAAAAGTTATTTTTTATCCTTGTGCAAGGTTCATTATACCCAGCGGCACCAACTACTTTTGATAGGGATTTAGTTACTAAAGTAAAAGAACATGCAACAAAAAATAATGCAGCCCTGTTTTTTGCTGGTGTTGGATTTGCTCATGCTGAAAATTATGACTACCCATTAACCAAAAAAGACCCCTATGCAATTAATTTTCAAGGACTTCAAGCGATTTAGTAAACTTGCAGTTGGGTTGCTATTTCTTTGGAATTGTTCGTCAGAGCAGCCGACCTCTCAACAGTTACAAGGCTATGCTTTGGGAACTTCATATTCTTTAACGTATGTTTCGGCTACACTTTCTAAAGAGGATTTGACAGTAGAGATTGATTCTCTTTTCCAAGCTTTAAACCAATCGTTATCTACCTATATTCCGGATTCGTCGATTTCAAAAATTAATGCAGGTGATAGTCTGTTGGTTGTCGATGAACATTTTGTGAATGTTTACCAAAAAGCCTCCGAAGTTTGGGAACGATCTTCTGGGTATTTTGATCCCACTGTTGGAGCTCTCGTAAATGCATATGGTTTTGGTCCAGGAAAACAATTGAACCAAGTAAGTCAAAAACAACGGGATAGTTTATTATTGATTACAGGTTGGTCAAAAACAAAACTTAGTCCGCAGCATAGGGTTCAGAAAAAGTATCCTAATATGTATTTTGATTTTAATGCAATTGCAAAAGGGTATGCAGTGGATGTCCTGGCAAACTTTTTAAAAAGTAAAGGGGTAAAATCTTTCCTGGTAGAAATTGGTGGAGAAATCGTAGCCCAAGGGAAAAGTCCGAGATCAGGGCAATTTTGGAAGATTGCTATTGACGATCCTCAACAAGGTCAAGAGCGAAAATTTATCCGAACAGTTACCCTTCAAAATGAAGCACTTGCCACTTCAGGGAACTATAGAAAATATGCAATAGACGAGGCAACGGGACTTCGAATTGCACATTCCATAAACCCCATGACGGGTATGGCGATTCCCAGTCAAGTTTTGAGCGCCTCGGTGATTGCCCCCGACTGTATGACTGCTGATGCCTATGCTACTGCACTCATGGTGATGCCACTTGAAGAATCTAAAAAACTTATAGAAATCTCTCCTGAATTAGAGGCGTATTGGATTGTGTCTAACCCCGATTTAGGATTGATAGAGGTCTTTTCTAGTGGTTTTCCTAAGGGAGACTAGTGCTTAATTATTTTGTAGCTACGGGGATTTTTTCTGCTTCAGGTAGTGCAAATCGCCTTTTTTCTTCAGGACGAAGGTCTTTTAAAAAATCAATTGCTTTAGTTTTAAACCCCACATTTTGAAGTCGGGTATAATAGTCCATTCCATACACACGAACATGGTCGTATTGTCCAAATATTTCAGTACGTTTTGCTTTGTTGGTAATACTGTTATCCTCAAAGGTATTTTTCAGATCTTCTTTCAAAGGGACTTGGGCAATTAAGGTACCCCCAGATTTCAAAACCCGAAAAAGCTCTTGCATTGCTTTTCGATCGTCTGGAATATGCTCAAGCACATGATTACAAAAAATCAAATCAAAACTTGTATCCTCAAAAGGAAGCTGGCAAATATCAGCTTTAACATCTGCCAAAGGCGAATTCAAATCGGTAGTGGTATAGTCCCAATGGGTAAAGGATTTGAATTTGCTATAAAAAACTTGCTCTGGAGCAATATGCAATACGGCAAGCGAGTCTTCAAGGAATGTCGTTTTTCTTTTTAAATACAACCAAAGCAAACGGTGTCTTTCCAAGGACAGCGTGCCCGGGCATAAAGCATTGGGTCTGGAGGTTTTGTACCCATAAGATAAAAAGCGACGATATGTACTCCCGTCTATTGGATCGGTAAAACGATCCCCTTTATAATACCATTTTATCAGCGGGCGAAACCAAATACTAAGAGAAATAAGCCAGGGTCTTGGAAGTAAATTTAGTATTCCTTTCATCTGTTTAATTTTTATTTTTTTTATTGGTCTGATGAAATTTGCCAATATTGATTTCGATTGGTATCAACTTTTTGTTGGCCCCCATATTACAGTACCAACGGCTGAGAACGAAAGGCTACTTCTTCATCACTGCTTATCCCTAATGCTTTATAGATGTACTCAAACGTAGAGAGTAATTCAGGTTTCCCATCGATTAGCGCCACATTGTGTTCAAAGTGAGCTGAGGGTTTCCCATCTGCAGTGAGTATGGTCCATCCATCTTTCAACTGTTTGATACGATGTGTTCCCATATTGATCATGGGTTCAATCGCTAAGACCATACCGTCTAAAAATTGTTTTCCACGTCCTCTTTTTCCGTAATTTGGAACTTCAGGGGCTTCGTGCATGGTTCTTCCTAAACCATGTCCTACCAACTCTCGAACCACACCATAACCTTCATTTTCACAATGGTATTGTATTGCATATCCCAAATCACCAATTCGGTTTCCACGCTTAAAAGCTTCAATTCCTTTATAGAGGGATTCTTTCGTAATTCGTAATAGTTTCTCGGTCTTGGCAGAAATTTCACCTACAGAAAATGTATAGGCATGATCACCATAAAACCCATTTTTATAGGCTCCACAATCTATGGAAATGATATCTCCCTCTGCTAAGGGGGTATGGTTTGGAATGCCGTGAACCACTTGGGAATTGGGACTCATACACAACGTATTTGGAAAATCGTAGAGTCCTAAAAATCCCGGTTCAGCATAGTGATCTTTGATAAAGTCATGAGCCAAAGCATCTAAAGTTAAGGTGGTTACCCCTGGTTTGATTTCAGAGGCCAACATGCCCAATGTTTTGGAGACTATTAGTGCGCTTTCACGCATCAATTCAATTTCTTCTTCTGTTTTGAGTATAATTCCAGACATATCAGAAATCTGCGTAGGAGTCTTTATACTCTTCCTTTTTTAAGATTTTTGAAAAATCTTCGATTAAACTCTCTACAGGGAATTCTACAATACGGTTATTTTCCTTACCGTTTTCGATAAAAATTAAAGTAGGGATATTAAGGATAGCATATTCTTTCTCATAACTCAATGGGCTGTCTTTTTGTTCTGAAATGGCATACATTTCCAGTTGTTTTTCAGTTACTCCCAAAGCATCCAAAAGCTTAAACATGCCTCCTAATTCCCGTTGCGTGTCACCACACCAAGTCCCAAGAAATAATTTAAACTCAAGATTTTTTGCTAAAGGTGCATGCTCCTCTGCCCATCCTTCTGGAACCTTCAATTGGTCGTACTCCAATTGAAACCAGGCTTTAAACTCCTCTGTGTTAAGATTGGCTCGATTCATATAGCCTAAAATCACAGTTTCACCCTCTTCTCCAATAATAGTTTTTACTTCCATGGGCTCAGAACTGTAGGCAGGAGCTTGGGATTGTTTACAACTTAAAAGATGAAGACCAATAAAAAGAAGAAGGAGCTGTTTCATGATTTAACGAGTAATGATTTTTGAGTCATATTTTTGGGTTGTGGGATTTCCATTAAATCCAAAAGGGTAGGAGCCACATCTCCTAAGACTCCAGATTTGATTTTCTTTTTTTCTGGATCTACCAAAATCACTGGCACTGGGTTTGTGGTGTGAGCCGTATTTGGGCTACCATCGGGATTGATCATGGTTTCGCAATTACCGTGATCAGCGATAACCAAGGTAGCATATCCTTGCACTAATGCAGCCTTGAGTACATCACCAGCACATTCATCTACCGCTTCGCAAGCTTTTATTGCTGCCTGTAAATCCCCTGTATGGCCTACCATATCGGGGTTTGCAAAATTCAAACAAATAAAGTCTGGAGGGTCATTTTTAATTTTATCTACAATTGCATCACGGATTTCATAAGCACTCATTTCAGGCTTTAAATCGTAGGTGGCCACTTTAGGAGAAGGGCATAAAATCCGTTCTTCTCCATCAAATGGAACTTCTCTGCCTCCATTGAAAAAGAAGGTAACATGAGGGTATTTTTCGGTTTCTGCAATTCGTACTTGAGTTTTGCCCGCTTTAGCTAAAACCTCACCCAAGGTGTCTTGAAGATTATCTTTATCAAAAACTACGTTTACCCCTTTGAACGAATCATCATAGTTGGTAAGAGTAACATAGTATAACTCTAAGGGTTTCATTTCGTATTCTGGGAAGGCCCTCTGGGACAAAACTTCAGTTAGTTCTCTACCTCGATCTGTTCTAAAATTAAAGAATAAAACAACATCTCCATTTTCTATAGTAGCAAGGGCATTGCCCTCCTTGTTTATTTTAACCAAAGGTTTGATGAATTCATCGGTTATTCCTTCACCATAACTTTCTTGAAGACTTTTTACAAAATCAGCAGAGGGACTGCCTTTTCCATGAATTAAAAGATCGTAAGCAAGTTTTACTCGTTCCCATCGTTGATCCCGATCCATAGCGTAATACCTTCCTATGAGTGAGGCAAATAGGGCTTGTTTTCCTTCTAGTTTTTTTTCTATTCTACGAACGAAATTGATGCCTGATTGAGGATCAACGTCCCGTCCGTCTGTGAACGCATGAAGATAAACCTGTGGAAGGTCATAGCCTTCAATTAGATCGAGTAAGCCTTCGAGATGGTTGATGTGAGAATGCACGCCTCCGTCTGAGAGTAGACCGAGTAAATGGACTTTTTTACCTTCCTTTTTTGCGTATTCAAAACTGTCCGTTAAAACTTTTTCGTTTTGTAATTCTTTATTTTGGACGGCTAGATTGATTTTAGCTAAATCTTGATATACTATTCTCCCCGCACCTAAATTCATGTGACCAACTTCGCTATTTCCCATCTGACCTTCAGGTAAACCAACGTGTAATCCGTCCGTTCTTAAGCTACTGTAGGAATAGTTTTGATATAACGCATCAATATTTGGGGTATGCGCTTGATCTAAGGCGGATACTTTTGGATCAGGAGCATTTCCCCAACCATCTAAGATCATTAAGAGAGTTTTTTGGGCCATTATTTTTTTTGTAAAGATACAAATTTGTATGGTCTCCCTTAAATCGAGTAAGCTGAAAAAAAATCTGTTACTTTGTAAAAAAACAGTTGAAAAAAGGCCTTGTTTATAGATCTACAGGAAGTTGGTATTCAGTTGAATCCGATGGGTGTTTCTATGCTTGTAGGATTAAGGGTAAACTTCGATTAAAAGGAATTAAAAGCACAAATCCTATTGCGGTTGGTGATCGTGTTTGGTTTGAAGTAGACGAGAATGCAGTGGAACCTGAGGGGACAATCGTAGGGATAGAGGAACGACAAAATTATATTGTAAGAAAGTCCGTAAACCTCTCCAAACAAACCCATATTATAGCCTCAAATATAGATCAAGTATTTTTGCTGATAACGCTTCATAACCCACCCACCTTCACTGCTTTTATTGATCGTTTTCTGGTTACCGCAGAGGCATATCACATCCCAGCTGTTTTGGTGTTTAATAAGATGGATACGTGTTCGCCTGAACAAGAAAATGAAATTGATGCTTTGGCAACTATTTACCAAACTATCGGTTATAAAACTCTAAAAATATCTGCGACAGAGGGACAAAATATTGACGAAATTAAATCCATGATGCAAGGCAAAGTAAGTATGTTCTCTGGTCATAGCGGAGTTGGAAAATCCACTTTAATTAATGCCATTGCCCCCGATTTAAATTTAAAAACAGCTGCACTGTCGGATCAGCATCAACAAGGAATACATACCACTACTTTTGCTGAAATGTTTGCATTCCCTAACGGGATGAAACTTATTGATACTCCTGGAATAAAAGGTTTTGGAGTAGTGGATATGCAGCCTGACGAAATCGGGAACTACTTTCCAGAATTTACTCCTTTACGATCAGCATGTAAGTTTCACAATTGTATGCATCAAAACGAGCCCCAATGTGCTGTAATTGAAGCTTTTGAAAATGGAATAGTCGCAGAATCACGCTATCAAAATTATCTCCAGATGTTGGAAACGGATAGCACCTACCGCTAAATAAGAACAATGAGAGTAGTCCTTCAAAGAGTCAACCAAGCTAAAGTTACAATTGAAAATAAGGGAAGTGAAAACATCTCTAAGGGTATCGTGGTATTACTAGGGATTGAAATGGCCGATAATTCTGACGATGTGGATTGGTTAGTAAACAAAGTGCTGAACTTAAGAATTTTCGATGATGCAAATGGAGTAATGAATAGATCATTGATGGATATCCAAGGGGAGTTGATGGTGGTAAGTCAATTTACATTACTGGCAGCCACCAAAAAAGGAAATCGTCCCTCCTATATTCGAGCGGCAAATCACAGCCATGCTATACCGCTTTACGAGGCTTTTATTGAAAAGGCTCAACTTCTTTTGGGATCTAAGGTAGCCTCGGGAAGTTTTGGTGCGATGATGCAAGTAGCATTAGAAAATGACGGACCGGTCACGATTTGGATTGATTCCAAAAACAAAGAATAAAACCTCAATATTTACAATATATTGACCTCTGTCTCTAGGGTGATTTCGAAGATTTCTTGTACCGCTTTTTGAATTTGTTGTGCCAAAGCTAAAATGTCCTTACCGCTGGCATTCCCATGATTAACCAATACCAGAGCTTGTTTTTCATGTACCCCAGCAGCGCCGTGTTGAGTTCCCTTGAATCCCAATTGATCAATTAGCCACGCAGCGGGAATCTTTACAAGTGGTTCATCTAAAGGATAGTTCGGAATTTCTGGATATTTCAGTAAAAGTTGTTCAAAATGAGTTTGGGTGATCATTGGATTTTTAAAAAAGCTACCACTGTTTCCGAGGATTTTAGGATTAGGTAGTTTGGACTCTCTAATAGAGATTACTGCTTTTGCAATTTCTTGAATACTGGGTACCGAAGTACCAAAATAATCTTTCAAAGGACCGTAATCAATTTGATATTGGTGAGGAGGTTTTTGAAGTTCAAAACACACTGAGGTAATGATATAGTTCCCTTTTTGATGAGTTTTAAATATGGAAGAACGATAATCAAATTCGCAAGCTTCTTTAGGAATACGCTCTTCCTCTAAGGATTTTAAATTCAGCGCTTTACAATAGTTGAAAACAGACGTTAATTCCACTCCATAGGCTCCAATATTTTGTATGGGAGTAGCTCCTACACTCCCTGGAATCAGAGCTAAATTTTCTACACCTCCGTAATTTTGATCCAAGCACCAACAAACAAAATCATGCCAATTTTCTCCAGCTTGTACCTCAACGAGTACTTTGTTTTGTGTTTCTTCTACAAGTTCAATACCCTTGTTTGCAATATAAAGGGTAAGCCCATCAAAGTTTTCCGTAAACAATACATTACTGCCGCCACCAAGTATTCGAATTGGAAGAGTTGGATTTTGATTGAGTATCTCTTTTAAAATAGAGGCGCTGGTTACTTTGAAAAAGTATTTGGTTTGAACTTCAATCCCAAAGGTATTATAAGGCTTTAAAGAAACGTCCTCTTCGAATCTGAGCATGATTCAAGATACAAAATTCTTATAGGCTTCCAATGCTTTCTCAAGAATAGTTGCTGCACGTATCAGTTTATCTTGGCTCAAAATAAAAGCAATTCGAACCTCATTTAGCCCGACATTAGGCGTGGAATAAAAGCCTTTTGCTGGAGCCAACATAACTGTTTGCTGATCAAGATTAAAATCGGTTAGTAAGAATTTTGAGAAATCTTCGGCATCAGCCACAGGCAACTTTACTATACAATAAAAAGCGCCCATAGGATGGGAAACCTCAACATTGGGTATTTTCTCTAATTGCTCGATGAGAACATTTCTTCGTTGACCATATTCCTTTACGACTTCTTTTAGATAGGAATCTGGAGCACTTAATGCAGCTTCACTTGCCATCAAGGCAAAAGTAGGAGGGGAGAGTCTTAAATGGGCAAATTTTAGCACATTCTGAATCAATTTTTTATTTTTTGAAACGATACAACCCACCCGTGCACCGCACAAACTGTATCGTTTAGAAACGGAGTCGATCATCACAGTGTGATCTGCAGCGATTGGATTTATTAAAACGGAATAATGAGGCTCATTTCCGTGAATGAACTCTCGGTAGACTTCATCGACGATCAAAAATATATCGTGCTTTACTGCCAGCTCACAGAGTGTATCGATTTCTTGTTTGCTGTAAACATAACCCGTTGGATTACTCGGATTACACAATAAAATCGCACGAGTTTTTGAGGTGATTTTTTTATTGATATTTTCAAGTGACGGTAGTTCGAATTGACTGTGAAATTCTGAAATTACTGGGACTACACGAACACTTGCTGCACTAGCAAATCCATTGTAATTTGCATAGAACGGTTCCGGAATGATGATTTCATCACCTGCATCACAGATCACATTGAGTGCAAAGGTAAGGGCTTCACTTGCTCCGGTAGTAACGATAATGTCTTCTGAAGAAACGTCTATACCGTGTTTACTGTAATAAGTAACTAATTTTTCTCTATATGTAAGTGTTCCTTGAGAAGGACCGTAGGGTAATAAATCAAGGTCAGAATTTTTAACAGCAGCTATTGCTTCTTTTGGAGCAGCAATGTCAGGCTGCCCTATGTTGAGATGAAGTACTTCTATACCCTTTGCTTTTGCTTGATCTGAATATAAGACTAGCTTTCGGATGGGAGAAGTTGGAAGGTCTATTCCTTTTTTGGATAACTGTGGCATCGCATTAATAAAGATGCAAAAATGCAAAATTATTAAGTTAAATAACGCAGCTCCAATTAATTTTTTTACAAATCAATGAAATCAAAAATTATACAAGATCCCTGTTATTGAACAGGGAGTACAGTTCCTTTTATTTTTAATGCAATAATGGCATCCGTTGCCTGATTGGTCGTCACGGTTATTGTTTTTCTAAAGGGTCCTTCTCTTTTTGTGTCATAACGGACAATAATTTCACTTTTTTCTCCAGGTGCTATTGGACCCTCTGGTTTTTTGGGTATGGTACAACCGCAACTGGACTGGACATTGGTGATGATTAAATCTGCATTGCCAACATTTGTAAAGCTGAATATACGTTCGCCATCACTTCCGTTTTCTATGGTACCATAGTCGATAGTCGTTGTTTCAAATTCAATGATGGGTGCTGATTCTTGTGCGTAGGCAGTAAAACTCAGAAGCGCTAAAAAAAGGTAGATTGGAAATTTTGTAGTCATGTTTGGGTTTTTGTTTTAAAAATAAAAAATTTCTTTATTAATGCGTCATTATGTTTATAACGTTTGTGTTGCTACTTTTGTATTTCAAAATTAGACTAAAATATTCACATGGAAATCCCTTCCAAATTTGATGCTAAAGGCATAGAAAGCAAATGGTATGCCTTTTGGCAGGAAAATAATTTTTTTAAATCTGTCCCCGACGAACGCGAACCCTACACAATCGTTATTCCACCACCAAATGTTACAGGGATCTTGCACATGGGACATATGTTGAATAATTCTCTTCAAGACATCATTATACGTCGTGCAAGAATGAGGGGTTACAATGCTTGTTGGGTTCCCGGAACGGATCATGCCTCTATAGCTACTGAGGCTAAAGTTGTCGCGAAACTCAAAGCAGAAGGGATAGAAAAAAGCGATTTGACACGTGAAGAATTTCTTACTCATGCATGGGATTGGACCGAAGAATATGGAGGAGTCATTTTAGAGCAATTAAAAAAATTAGGCTGCAGTTGTGATTGGGATCGAACAAAATTTACTTTAGATCCAGAAATGACAGAGTCTGTACTTCAGGTTTTTGTTAAATTGTACAGGGAGGGCCGTATATACAGAGGTTATCGAATGGTAAATTGGGACCCTGAAGCCCAAACCACCTTATCAGACGAAGAGGTAATTTACGAGGAAAAAAAAGGAAATCTGTATCATATTGCCTACCCGATTGTAGGTTCTAATGAGCAGGTAATTATTGCTACGACAAGACCAGAAACTTTGCTTGGTGATACTGCAGTGTGTATTCATCCAGAAGACGAACGCTATTACCATCTCAAGGGAAAGTCGGTTCAAGTCCCACTTGTCAATAGAATCATTCCTATTATTGAAGATGATTATGTAGCAATGGATTTCGGAACAGGATGTTTAAAAGTAACTCCAGCCCACGATCCAAACGACAAAGTTTTAGGTGAAAAACACAAGCTCGAACAAATTGATATTTTCAATCCTGATGCAAGCATAAATGAAAACGGGGGGAGTTATCAGGGATTGGATCGGTTCAAGGCTCGAAAAATTATTGTTCAAGATCTAGAAGAACAAGGTCTTTTAGTAAAAGTAGAGACGCATTTACACAAGGTTGGAGTGTCTGAACGCACAAAGGCTGTTATTGAACCTCGACTTTCCGATCAGTGGTTTCTGAAAATGGAAGAACTAGCAAATCCTGCGATCAAGGCTGTGCTAGAAACAAATGAGATTGAATTGCTTCCAGAAAAGTTTAAAAACACCTACCGTCATTGGATGGAAAACATTCGTGATTGGAACATTTCAAGACAGTTGTGGTGGGGGCAGCGAATTCCAGCGTATTATTTCGGGACTGGGAAAGAAGATTATGTAGTTGCCATTACTCCTGAGGAGGCTTTGAAATTAGCTCAACAAAAAAGCGGTAATTTCAATTTAACTAGCGCAGAGCTCAGTCAGGATCAGGATGTTTTGGATACCTGGTTTTCCTCTTGGCTATGGCCGATTTCTGTATTTGACGGAATTCGTAATCCAGAAAACGAAGAAATTCAATATTATTACCCCACACAAGATTTAGTGACTGGACCAGATATATTGTTTTTTTGGGTAGCTCGGATGATCATGTCAGGATACGCTTTTCGAGGTGAAAAGCCTTTTTCTAAGGTTTATCTTACAGGATTAGTTCGAGATAAAAAGGGGCAAAAAATGTCCAAGCAATTGGGAAATTCACCGGATGCATTACAATTGATAGAGGATTACGGAGCAGACGCAGTTCGAGTAGGTTTAATGTTGAGTTCTGCTGCGGGCAATGATTTGCTTTTTGATGAAATTTTGTGTCAGCAAGGCAAAAATTTTGCTAATAAAATATGGAATGCCTACCGACTTATAGAAGGTTGGGAAATTCATGACAATTTACCTGCATCAAAAGCAGCTCAAGAAGCTTTAAACTGGTATGAAAATCACTTTAATAAAACCCTTGCTTGGGTGGATGAAAACTTCGATAAATATCGAATTTCAGACGCTCTGATGTCTATTTATAAATTACTGTGGGAGGACTTTTGTTCATGGCTTTTGGAATTGATCAAACCCGAATACGGTCAGCCCATAGATCGAGAGACCTATGAAAAGGTGCTTCTGCTTTTTGAAAACAACCTCAGGATTTTACATCCTTTCATGCCTTTTCTCACCGAAGAATTATGGCATTTTATTGCAGAGCGCAAACCCGGGGAAGCTTTGACAGTTTCTTCCTGGCCAAAGCCAAATGTATATGATTCGAATCAAATCATGGATTTTGAATTTGCTCAAGAAATTATAGGAGGGATTCGAAACTTTAGAAAGGAGAAGAATATTTCGTTCAAAGAGGAAATCACGCTATATGTAAACACTTCTAAGGATGAGTTTAAATTTGGAGCGAGTATTATCAAATTAGGTGGAATTGCAGAAATTCATTTTTCTTCACCGCCCAAAGAAGCTATGGGGGGTAGTTTTAGATTAAATAACTTGGAATTTTTTATTCCTACAAAAGCAGCGGAAGATCCAGAAGCTGAAAAAGAAAAATTAACCCTAGAATTGAAATATACCCGAGGATTTTTAGCTTCTGTTGAAAAGAAGTTATCAAACGAACGTTTCGTAAAAAATGCCCCAGCTCAAGTAATAGATTTAGAACGAAAGAAAGCGGCAGATGCCCTCGAAAAAATCAGTCTATTAGAAAAAAGTTTAAATGCGTTTTAAGCAAGATGGGCTATAGGCTGAACTCCGCCTTTTACAACATCTCCTAAGGAAATATCTAGAGGGGTCCCGATCGGCAGAAATAAATCTACTCTTGATCCAAACTTGATGAATCCGGCATCCTCACCTTGAATTACCTCCAGGTTCTCCTCAGCGTAATTTACAATTCGGCGGGCTACTGCACCAGCTATTTGTCGGTATAAGATTTCACCAAAAGTTTCATTTTTTAGAACGACAGTTGTTCGCTCATTCAATTCGGAGGATTTGGGATGCCAGGCAACCAAATATTTTCCTGGATGATATTTGCTGAAACGCACGATTCCACTCATGGGATACCGAGTCACATGTACATTAAGTGGAGACATAAAAATGGAAACTTGTAATCTTTGGTCTTTAAAGTATTCTTTTTCAAAAACTTCTTGAATAATGACTACTTTACCGTCGACGGGGGAGATGAGTTGTTGGTCATTTTTTAAGGTGACTCTTTTGGGATTTCTGAAAAATTGAAGAACCAAAACAAAAAGGACGAGTGCAGTAATCTGAATGAGCATTTTGATCCAATTTGTGGAAATAAAATATTCTGCTACAACTGCAAAAAAAGTGACTAACAGAAAGGTGTTGATAATAATCCGATATCCTTCTTTATGAAACATAGTCTGTGAATTTTATAAATAAATATACAAAGGGGGCTGAATATAAAACACTATCCATACGGTCATAAAACCCTCCATGACCTGGAATCAACGTGCCGCTGTCTTTGACGTTTGCTTGCCGTTTAAATTTGGATTGAATAAGATCCCCCAAAGTGGCAGAAACTACGATGATCAAAGCCAAAACTGGAAATGTCCATTTGGGATAGGGCGATTCAAAAAGCATTAAACCTATCCCCAACAGAAAGCAAAGGAGTGCTCCCCCTAAAAAACCTTCCCATGTTTTTTTGGGTGAGATGGAAGGGAATAATTTGTTTTTCCCCCAACGTTTCCCAAATAAATAAGCAAAACTATTGTTGAACCAAATCAGGAGATACATGATAATGGCTATTGAGTTTTTATGAATACCCTCTAATTGGATACACGCCATGATAAAATAAGCGGAACCTATCAAATAAAAAATTGTCAATCCACTTTTCTGAAAAGGGGCAATAGAAATTTCTTTGTGAGCTAAAAGGCAGTAGGTTAGATAGCCACTCGTCATTAAAGTTAGCCACAGAAGCATGAAATGGAGGTTTGGAACAAGTTTTTCCTGATACAATTGAAAAGTAAGTAATCCAAACAAAAGGAAAGTGATGGGGCTTCTGTGTTGGATTAGTTTTTGAAATTCCCACAGCGCTAGAGATGAAAAAACAAAGACCACACTAAAAAATGCAAAATCAGACCATCCAGCAGAAGAAACCAACAGTGCCACATAAAGTAGACCAGAAATACTCCTTAGTTGAAGTTCAGTCATTCAATTAATTTTTCTCATTTACAAAAGTTTAACTATTGCTTCCCAATGAGCTGTATGGAATTCTGAAAAAAAAGCTAGCATGGGTTAAAAGTCTTGTAGGAGCAAATATATATTTTTTGCACTTGTGTAAAGTTCGGGTGTGCTCTTTTCTTCCCCAGAATCCGACTTTATTTTGAGTGTCGTGATGTTGGTAGGGATGGCCTTATCGTATTTGTTTTTAAGCAAGGTCATGCCCTGACTCACATCCCTTACCAATTGATTTACGTGAGCGACAACGATCACCGTTTCGGGAAAGTCTGTTAATTTGAAGTGTTTGATTTGATTTTGACTCAACAAGATCTTTGCCGTGTTGGAAATAAGATATTCACATCCGATGACAGCAGCTTTATAGGCTTTTAAATTCCCCGAGGTTTGCTCAATATAAGTCGAACCAAATTGAGTTGAAAATTCTGGATTTAAAGTTAAAATCTGTTCGGATTCCCAAGCATTTTCAACACCAATATCTTGGTAGTTTTGATGGAGCCTGAGTTCGGAGTCAATGTATAAGAATCGCCCTCCTTTTTGAGTAAAATTTTTAGCAAACTCAATATCTACAGGCTCTTCTTTGGGAGGTAAAAAAGGGCTCTTTACTGGCTTTATCGCTTTGTTTTTGCCAAAAAGATTTTCCCAAATTCCCATTCTAATTCGATCATTTATTTTCCTTGGCCTCTTCTATTTTTTCAAAGTTTGTTTTGTAAGGTCTTTTGCCAAGGATTTTTTCTAAATCATCCTTAAAAATAACTTCTTTTTCTAAAAGACGCTCTGCTAATTGAATTAATTTGTCTTTAGATTCTGCTAACAACGAAATTGCACGCTCGTATTGTTTCTCTATTATACTTGAAATTTCGTGATCAATTTTCTGAGCGGTTTCTTCAGAATAGGGTTTTGTAAAATTGTATTCAGACTGACCTGAGGAATCGTAATAGGTTATATTTCCTAAGGTATCGTTCAGACCGTAGATGGAAACCATCGCTCTGGCTTGGCGAGTTACTTTCTCCAAATCACTTAACGCACCAGTAGAAATTTTGTCAAAAATTACTTTTTCCGCTGCACGCCCACCTAAAGCAGCACACATTTCATCCAGCATTTGTTCTGATCGTACAATTTGTCTTTCTTCGGGAAGGTACCAAGCTGCTCCCAAGGACTGACCACGAGGAACGATGGTCACCTTAACGAGTGGTGCGGCATGTTCTAATAACCAGCTTACTACAGCATGTCCAGCTTCGTGGAAAGCAATTGTTTTTTTCTCCTCAGGGGTGATGATTTTATTTTTCTTTTCAAGACCTCCAATTATTCGATCTACAGCGTCAAGGAAATCTTGTTTTCCAACTGATTTTTTGTTTTTCCTTGCAGCGATTAGTGCTGCTTCGTTACAAACATTCGCGATATCAGCTCCAGAAAAACCAGGAGTTTGCCTAGCTAGAAAATCAACATCTAGTTTTTTAACTGACTTTAAGGGAGTTAAATGAACTTTGAAAATTTCTTTTCTCTCATTTAGATCAGGTAAATCCACATAGATTTGACGATCAAATCGACCGGCTCGCATCAATGCTTTGTCCAATACATCCGCACGGTTAGTGGCAGCCACTACGATTACGTTTGTATTTGTGCCAAAGCCATCCATCTCAGTGAGAAGTTGGTTTAATGTATTTTCTCTTTCATCATTAGAGCCTGTGATGTTGCTTTTCCCTCGAGCACGTCCTATTGCATCAATTTCATCTATAAAAATAATAGCAGGGGATTTGTCTTTAGCTTGTTTAAATAGATCTCGTACACGAGAAGCACCAACCCCTACAAACATCTCGACAAAATCAGACCCAGACAAAGAAAAGAAGGGAACTTTTGCCTCTCCGGCTACTGCTTTGGCTAATAAGGTTTTTCCAGTTCCAGGAGGTCCTACCAATAAGGCTCCCTTAGGAATTTTACCACCGAGAACTGTATATTTAGTTGGATTCTTGAGAAAATCTACAATTTCTTGAATCTCTTCTTTGGCTCCTTCGAGTCCAGCGACATCTTTGAAGGTAGTTTTGACGTCGGTATTTTTATCAAAAAGTTTGGCTTTGGATTTCCCAATGTTAAAGATCTGACCACCAGCTCCTCCAGCTCCACCTCCAGACATTCTTCGCATTAAGAAAATCCATACCCCTATAATGATAATGATCGGGAGGAATCCAACAAGAGCGTCTATCCATCTGTTTTCAACAGTTATAAATTCTAGTCTGAATGAAATTCCTTTTTCTTCAGCCTCTTGTAGTTTTTTTTCAAAAAGTTCCAAACTACCGACCTCAAATTGATAGTGTGGACCCTGAGTATTCTCTTGTCCAAATATATTTTTAGAGGCCAAACCTTGATGATCGCTTTTTCCTAACGCATCTTGTTTTAAGGTAACACGGACACTGCTTTTATTTCGAATGACAATTACTTCACTTACATCACCTGCATTGAGGTATTTTTCAAAGTTCGAAATATTAGTTTTACTAATTGGATGTAAAGAATCACTTCCTCCAAAAAGGCTCATGCCCAATAATACAAAAATAATAGCACCATACAGCCAATAGATATTGAACTTAGGTGAGGTTGGTTTTTTTTCTTCTTTCATAATTTTTAATAGTTTGAGGCAATTTGAGTGGTCTTGGCATCACCCCAAAGCTCCTCAATATTGTAATATTCACGAATTTGCTTCTGAAAAACGTGCACTACTACGTTCACATAGTCAATTAAAACCCATTCTGCATTTTCCAACCCCTCCGTATGGAATGGTTTTTCTTTTATGGTTTTGCTTACTGTTTTTGTAATGGAATTTACAATGGCTGAAACCTGAGTGTTTGAGTTTCCAGAACAAATAATAAAAAAGTCGCAAGGGGTGTTATCCAACTCTCTCAAATCCAATTTATGAATCTCTTCTCCTTTTACATTTTCTATACCAAGTATGATTTCTTCTACTAACTGGATATCCTTCTCTTTTTTATTTGCCATTAAGCCGATTTATTTATCACAAATTTATTACATTTTCAACCGCAATCCACTACATCTATGGGCTATTTTAACATAATCAAACTTAATGCCACTACTTCTACAAACGAATATTTGAAAGACAAGCGTGCTAAAGGGGATTGCCGGGATGGAGATCTTGTATGGACGACACACCAAACCGCTGGAAGAGGAAGGTTTAATAAAACCTGGGAATCGGAGCCCCATAAAAACATTGCCATGAGTGTTTACAGGGACTACGATGAAAATCCCCCACAATTTCCCTATCTGATTTCAGTAGCTTTTTCCGTAGCAATCCTCCGTGGACTTGACCGTCTTGGGGTTCCTGAATTAAAGATTAAATGGCCGAACGACATTTTGTCATGCAATAAAAAGATCGGTGGAATATTGATCGAAAATAGAGTTTCAAAGGGTGTTGTAAAAGATTCGGTCATCGGATTTGGTCTCAATGTGAATCAAAAACACTTTGAAAACCTCGACCACGCAGCTTCGCTACATACTGTTACTCAAAAAAAATGGGAGATCGATCTGGTGCTTCAAAGTCTTTGTGTGTTTTTCAAAGAAGCCCTTTATTTAGATTTCAATAAAAACAACGCTAGTCTTTTAGCTTCTTTTAATTCATTCCTTTGGCAAAGAAATTTACAGTCTATGTTTGAGGGAACCGAGGGTTTTTTTAAAGGCTTGCCCTTGGAGGTCAATCATGAAGGTCAACTAAAAATCATAAATCTAGAAACAGATCGGGTTTCTCTGCTAGATTTTTCCGAGTCGAAAATGCTGTATGTATAAGTCCTACTGAGGGTTCCAATTTGCTGGATCTTCTCTCCAAACACTTAAGTTTTCTAATTCCTCTGGAGTAATTTTTTTCTGACTTGAAGCAACAGCCAACAAGTTTGCGTAGTCGCAAAGAGTTTGAAGGGAAACACCACTTTTTTCGAAAGCTCCTGCAGCTACTGGAAATCCATAAGTAAACAGTGCCAACATTCCGAGCACCTCATTCCCAGCTTCTCTAAGTGCATCTACTGCAATCAGACTACTTTTTCCAGTACTGATAAGATCTTCAATAACAACTACTTTTTGGTTTGGATCTAATTTTCCTTCAATTTGATTTTGCCGTCCGTGTTTTTTTGGTTCAGGTCTGACATAGATAAAAGGAAGCTTCAATTGCTGTGCGACCAACATCCCAATTCCTATAGCCCCAGTGGCAACTCCTGCAATTACAATATCCCTTCCAAATTGTCTCTCAATTTCTTGCGCTAAGGATGCACTTAAAAAAGTTCGTACTTCAGGGTAGGACAAGGCTACGCGATTATCACAATAGATTGGAGATTTCCATCCGCTCGCCCAGGTAAATGGATTTTTCGGATTCAATTTAATTGCATTAATTTGTAAAAGTGATTCGGCGGTTTGCTGAGCAATTTTTTGATTAATGATCATTCTTTAGATGTATAAAGTTTTTTATAACCAGAAGCCAATTTACTTGACTTCAGATTTGATTGAAAATTCAGATGAGTTTCCATTATTTTTTGCCAAATATACTACAGTTGTCAGCTTAATGAAAGCTTTAAAATCAAAGAAGGTTTCTGGTGTGTACTTTTACCATCCCAAAAAAGAAAAATTAGAGCAACATTTTTTTAGATTATTTCCAAAGGTTGAAGCTGCTGGGGGTCTTGTTACTCATTCCAATGGGAAAGTTTTATTTATCTATCGGAACGACAAATGGGATTTGCCCAAAGGGAAAATTGAAAAAAAAGAAATCATTATCGACGCTGCCCTCAGGGAAGTGTCCGAAGAAACAGGAGTCGCAGATTTAATTGTAAAAAAATCACTACCCAATACCTATCACCTCTACAAAGCGAATGGAAGGTATAAGTTGAAATTGACCCATTGGTTTTTGATGAAAACAACTTATGAAGGAATGTTGATCCCTCAACTAGAGGAAAATATTCAAAAGGTGGAATGGAAAGCCAAAGGTGAAATTTCAGCCACTTTAAATAATGCTTACGAGAATATTAAAATTGTTGTAGAATCGGTACTCTGATTTAAAGCAAACTACTTTTTTTTGTAGTGAACTTCTCTTGGAACTAATGAGGAATACTCCCCACCGTGCTGCATGATCTCACGAACAATACTACTGCTTATAAAAGCGTGTTCTGCTGAGGTCAGAAAAAATACAGTATCTATCCCAGACAGTTTGCGATTCATTTGAGCGATACTTTTTTCAAATTCAAAGTCAGCGGGATTTCTAAGACCACGAACCAGGGCGTTTGCTTGGATGGTTTTACAGAAATCTACGGTTAGCCCTGAATAGGACTTTACAATAATCTCGGTATGTTTTGTAAGGGTTGCACGAATAAATCCCATCCGTTCTTCTAAGGAAAAGAGGTGTTTTTTTTCCTTGTTTTCACCAACAGCAATAATGAGTTCATCACAAAAGGGAAGTGCTCTTTCAATTATTTCTTGATGCCCCAGGGTAATCGGGTCGAAAGAACCAGGAAAAACAAATCGTTTCATCTTTTCTTAATTTAATGTTCTAAAGCTTTATTCAAAAGGTAATTAAAAAAATCGGACAACTCCATTCCCATAGTTTTGACCTGCTGAGGAATGATGCTGCTGGAAGTCATTCCAGGTACGGTATTGATTTCTAAAAGATGAGGCACACCGTCAACAAAGATAAATTCACTTCGAACAACACCTTTTAGATTCAGTTTTTTATAAATGATTTCACTCCATTTTTTAACCTGATCTTCCCATGGTTTTGGAAGTTCTGCTGGGGTGATTTCTTGCGCTTTTCCCTCGTATTTTGCTGCATAATCAAAGAAATCATTTTCACTGATTATTTCCGTGATTGGCAAAACTTGAACCGTATTATTTAGCCTTGCAACACCTACAGAGACCTCCCTGCCAAGCAGCGCACTTTCTATAATTAATTGATGATCTTCTTCAAAGGCCTTGTGAATTGCTTCTACTAAACCCTCCTTTTGATTCACTTTATAGACCCCAAAACTACTCCCTGCACGATTGGCCTTAACAAAACAAGGAAACCCCACAGCTTGTTCGATCGTTTTTATCTCTATAGGATCTCCATGGTCTAGGGTAATGTTTTTAGCCATAGGAACGTTCCATTTTTTTAAGACCGCTAAACAATCTCTTTTGTTAAAGGTGAGGGCGGCATTGTAACTATCACAGCTAGTAAATGGAATCTCCAAGATTTCCCAAAGAGCCGCTAATTGACCATTTTCCCCTGGTGCTCCATGAACAACATTAAATATCACATCCAAAACGATGATTTGATCCCCTCCATGTAAAGAAAAATCACCTGAACTTACCCTATAGGTCAAACCTTGATCATCTTGAGCGATCCATCTGTTTTTTTTGATTGTGATTAGGTAAACCTCCCAAACATTTCGATTTAATTCTTTGTAAACCGTGTTCCCACTTTGAATAGAGATATCGAATTCAGAACTGAATCCTCCACAAACAACACCTACCTTTTTTTTGGCCATTATTTTTCTGCTATTTTACAAAGGTATAGCATTTCAAATCAACCCAAAAAACATTGGTTTTATTATCTTTGATCAGATTTAAAAACATGAATTTTTTACGTTTTATATTCAGTACTAGTTTTTTGAAGCAAATCCTCTACCTGGGTGGGTCAATCCTTGTGCTTTTTGGAGTACTCACTTTTGCATTAAAAGTATATACGCTTCACCAAGAGTATTTGAAGGTTCCTGATCTTAAAGGGATTTCAATAACTGCGCTTCCCAGTATTATGCAACAAGAACATTTGCGATTTGAAATTATTGATTCAACTCGTTTTGTGCCGGATCTTCCTCCACTTTCAGTAATTGAACATTTGCCTGCAGCGGGTAGCGAAGTCAAGAAAAACAGAAAAATATATTTAACCGTAAACCCATCAGGATACAGAACCCTTACGGTTCCTAATTTGATTCAAATTACCCGAAGAAATGCGGAGTCCATGATAAAAGCTGTCGGTTTCGAATTAGGAGAGATCACCTATGAAGATAACATTGGAAAAGACATGGTATTAGCAATAGGGTATCAGGGCAAAAAAATAACTCCCGGCACATTACTTCCTAAAACGAGTAAAATTGATTTAGTTTTGGGGAATGGAAAAAGATAGTTTTATCAATGACAATGAGTCTACCGATTCGGAAATGCTCTATGAACATTACGCATTTACCGCAGACTCTGGTCAAGCACCCTTACGAGTCGATAAATTTTTAATGTCTCGTATTGAGAAAGTAACTCGAAATAAAATCCAACAAGCAGCCAAGGCAGGGAGTATATTTGTGGCGGATCATGCGGTAAAGTCAAACTATAAAGTTAAAGGTGGAGATGAAGTAAAAGTTCTTTTTGCACATCCTCCTTATGAACACCTTCTGGTTTCAGAACAATTGGATTTAGATCTTGTTTATGAAGATGATGCGTTGGTTGTTATAAATAAACCTGCGGGTATGGTAGTGCATCCTGGTCATGGAAATTATTCAGGAACACTATTAAATGGATTGATTCATCATTTCGAACAATTACCCACAAATTCAAATAATCGCCCGGGCTTGGTTCATCGAATTGATAAAGATACCAGTGGATTGTTGGTAGTGGCCAAGACGGAAGAAGCCATGACCCATCTTGCAAAACAGTTTTTTGATAAAACCTCAGAGCGGAAATACATTGCTTTGGTTTGGGGAGATTTTGAAGAAGAGGAAGGTAGGATTGAGGGATCGATTGGAAGGCATCCAAAAAACAGATTACAAATGACCGTGTTTGAGGACAACAGTCAAGGAAAAGAGGCCGTAACGCATTATAAAGTCCTTGAACGATTTGGCTATGTGACCCTAGTTGAGTGTCAGTTGGAAACGGGGAGGACACATCAAATTCGAGCTCATATGAAGCATATTGGTCATACCCTTTTTAATGATGCACGATACGGAGGAGACAGAATTTTAAAAGGGACTAGTTTTACAAAATACAAACAGTTTGTGGAAAACTGTTTTAGTCTTCTTCCTCGACAAGCACTTCATGCGAAAACGTTAGGTTTTGACCATCCCGTAACCGGTAAGAAAATGCAGTTTGATACCTCCATTCCCGAGGATTTTGAAAATGCAATTCAAAAGTGGAGACAATATTCCCAGCATAAGAATTTACAATAGTAGTATTTAAAGCAATAATTTATTTTCCTTGGTTAGGCAATCAAAAGCGGTTACTTTTGAAAAAAGAGTTTGTCTTTGATACATAAAATGCAAACTAAAGAACAAAATTATGAAGCTATTAATTTCTCCAGCTAAATCATTGGATTTTGAAAAACCAGTTCCAATAAATACGATTTCTACTCCTGTTTTCGCAAAAGAAGCGGCATATATAAATCGTATTTTAAAAGATAAAACTCCTAAAGAATTAGCCCATATGATGCATCTATCTGATGCCTTGGCTGAATTGAACTGGGAAAGAAATCAAAAATTTAATGTAAAAGAGCATTCCAAAACCGCCAAGGGTGCTGTTTTTGCATTTAATGGGGATGTATATACGGGTTTAGACGCCTATACCTTGAAGGAGGAACAGTTAAACGCTTTACAAAATAAGTTGCGAATTCTATCGGGTCTTTATGGAATTCTAAAACCCTTGGATGTAATACTGCCCTACCGATTGGAGATGGGAACTGCTCTCCAAATAGACACTCACAAGAATTTGGTCTCCTTTTGGAAAAGTAAAATTACAGCTCAGTTAAACAGTGAATTAAAAGAGGGAGAACTCCTAGTAAATTTAGCAAGTACGGAGTATTTCAATGCCGTAGATCACAAAGCAATTCATTCACCCATCATTACGCCTGTTTTTAAGGACTACAAAAGTGGAAAACTTAAAGTAATCTCTTTTTTCGCAAAAAAAGCAAGAGGGATGATGGTGCGCTACCTCATAGAGCACAATGCATCAACACTTGAGGAGCTCAAAGGGTTTACCTTTGGAGGGTATGCTTTCAGTGCTGCAGAAACTTCAGAGGAATTCAGTCCAGTTTTTGTCAGATAGTTATTTTTTGATTGCTTTCTTTTTCGACTTTTTTTGAAGGCGTCTAACGCCATAACTGCCGATAATAATCTTTCCCCTGCGGGTTTTTCGGTCGCCTTTTCCCATGGTATTTATCGATTTGGTTCCCCCTAAAATACAACTTTTAAGACTATTTTAATCGACCATCAATCCCTAAAATATTTTTTTCAAAATATTCTTTAACAAATACAGGAGTCAGAGAGGCCCTTCCTTCCAATCCATCTGTGATTAAAACCTTATTTAAATCCATCTTGAGGTAGGATTGAAGTAGAGGGATTGAAAGCGGAGCATAACTGTAGTGCCAGGGCTCATAGTAGAAACCCGGTCGTAAGGAATCGTTGGTATAGGGTAAGAAAAATCCGAAGCGATTTGCATTTTGATCCATCCAAGACTTCATCCTGACATAAGGACCGTTCCCATGAAATTTTTCAGCTACCAAAACATCTCCTTCTTTAGTTTTTGATCCGTCTATTAAATCTACATCTGTACCCCAATGATGTCTGGAGGTTCCTGGCAATGTGGAGTATTCAATAATTTTTTTTATGTTTTCCGAGGGAGATAAACCTGCAGCTTCGTTGGCTTTGTACTTTCTGTTCCATATACTTTTTTGCCTTTCATAAGACCGATATCCAGACACAATCTCTAAAAGTATTCCCTCTTTTTTTGCTGCTTTGTACATTTTTATAAAAGCCTTTGCGGCGGGAATAGCAAGAGGAAGGGTATCGTTGTAAAGTTGGGCTTCACTTTTTCCAAGAAGGATATCTTCTGTGTAATGCACTTCATTTTTACCTTGAGAAAATAAGGGTAAAGTGTACAAACTAAAAAGGAAAAGAAGTAGGAGGCTAGATTTCATGATGCAACTGTTTGATAAAACGCTGGTGTAATCCAATAGGTTTTATTTCAAAGGGGGTTCCTATGGGTTCAAACCCATTTTTCAAATATAAGGGATTTGCTAGAACTCGAGAATTCAGCCAAACCGTTTTAACGGTACTCTTTTCTTTTACTTGATTTAGGACGGCTTGGATCAGTTGGGAGGCAACTTTCATTCCTCTATACTCAGGATGTACCGCCATAGCTCTGAGTTGAAAGGATCGATGTTTTGTGAAATCCGGACATGGGTTAGGCATGGCACTTATTATACCGATGAGTTTGGAATTAAAAAACGCCCCCAAATGGAGGGTTTGTGGATCCTCGTCTTTTTCCAGCACACAACTTTCTAGGGGTTGGCCTTCTCTCAAATAAGGATGTCTGAGCGGGTAGGTTTCCCTCGAAAGAATTTCTTTAATTTGTAATTCCATTAGTAAAAAATTAACACCTAAAAAAGAAGCAGTTTTGATGGGTAAAGCTATCTTTAAAGAATGAAAATTACAGTTTTTTTATGGGTTTCCATACTCTTTTCCACAATCCTTTTGGGTCAAGAGCGAAGACCAATTAAAGGAGTGTTGCTTTATAAAAATACCGTGGTAGTTGCGGCCAATGTGGTAAATAATACCGCTCAAATCAATACCATTACCAATAGTGATGGAGAGTTTGAAATCGAGGTTGCCGAGGGAGATGAGGTTATTTTTTCTTCCGTACAATACCAAATAAAAGCAGTAAAAGTAACTGCTGAAATCTTGGCTTTAAACCGAATGGTTGTCAGTGTAAATGAAAATATTACCGCCTTGAAAGAAGTAGTGGTGACCACCGAAGATGTAGAGAAATTTTTAAATCTCAAAGAAGAAGAATTCAAGGGCTTTGATTACGAACAAGACAAATCAACCCGGATAAACAATGAATTGACGGACGACCGATTGCTTTCTAATGGAATCAACTTTGTAAACATTGCAAAGCTTATTATGAAAGCCCTAAGTAATAAAACTGAGGAAGAGCAAATGCGAATGAAACCCAGTGAAGTTCTGCCTCTAGTTTTTGAAACTTCTTTTTTCGAACAAGATTTAGAACTTCAAAAAGATCAGGTGGTTGGATTTTTAGAATATATCGACACGCAAATGAAAACCAGTTCTTTGTTAAAACAAAGTCAACAATTCCAATTGATTGATTTTTTAATAAGCAAAAGTAAAGCCTACAAAGAAACCCTGAAGGAATAAGAGATCTATTGCCATGCAACTACTGCTTTTTTTGTGGATATCCCATACTCTTTTGGGAATTAATGAACCAAACCCCTCACATAAATTTTATGTCAGTACCACTGAAATTGAATTTAAAGAGGATTCAAAGTCCCTTCAGATTACCTCTCAGCTTTTTATTGATGATATCGAATTGCAGTTGAGATCCAATCAAAATGACCTAAAACTGGCCCCTGATTCCAATGCAGTTTTGGTGGACAGTTTGCTAAGAAATTATTTTGAAAATGCACTTCAATTTTCCGCTCAAGGAAAGGAATTCAATTTCACTTTTTTAGGTAAAGAATATAAAAACGATATCGTTCAATGTTATCTTGAGCTCCAATTTGAGGAGGTTCCTGTACAAATCGAATTGAAAAACACGTTGCTTTTCAATCTTTTTGAGGAACAACAAAATATCGTTCATTTTAAATTCCAGGGGCAACGTAAGAGCTTTTTATTACATCAAAAAAAGCCAAGTGTTTCTCTTTCATTGTCTCCTTAATTTTTGCGTTTTTAATGAATGCTGAATTATGTATATTTAGCCAAAACAAATCCCAATTATGATAAATTTCTCTTGTTTACGAAACTCAACCGTGGTGATTTTATCCCTGACAGCTCTAATGCTTTCAGCACAAACACCTCAAGGACATACAAATGGCAATAAGTTCAGACAACTTTACGACCAATTTGCAGATCCCAATAAATATCACACTGCCTCTGGTGCACCTGGGGTCGAATACTTCCAACAGCAAGTTGATTATGTCATGGATGTTGAGTTGGATGATGAAAAAAGTAAATTATATGGTGAAGAGACAATTACCTATACGAACAATTCTCCTGATGCATTACCCTATTTATGGCTTCAATTGGATCAAAATATTCGTAAAAAAGATGCCCCTGCTTTAGAAAAAAATGGGGCGAATAGCGCGATTACGTTGAGTCCCTCGTCTTTTGTTAGCGATTACGTTAAAGAGCCCTTTGATGGAGGTTTTAATATCGAATGGGTACAAGATGCAAACGGTAACACCTTACCCTATAAGATTAACCAAACCATGATGCGAGTTGATTTGCCAGAAGCCATCCAACCCGGAGGGATCTATGTGTTTAAAATAAAATGGTGGTACAACATTAATAACCACGTAGAAGGAAGAGGCCGTTCGGGGTATGAATATTTTGAAGAGGATGGAAACAAAGCCTATGTTATCGCTCAATTTTTTCCCAGACTTTGTGTATATAATGACGTAGAAGGGTGGCAAAACTATCAGTTTTGGGGAAATGGAGAGTTTGCCTTGGAATTTGGCGATTATAAAGTCAACATCACCGTTCCCTCCGATCATATTATGGAAGCTACTGGAAGGTTACAAAATCCAAAGGAGGTTCTTAGTAAAGAGGAGTACGCTCGATTTCAGGCATCCGAAAAAAGTTATGATAAACCTCTTTTAATTGTAACGGAAGAGGAAGCAAGAGCAAAGGAATCCTCTTTTTCAAAAAAGAAAACTACTTGGAAATATCAAGCAAAAAACGTTCGTGATTTTGGATTTGCCACTTCTCGAAAATTTATATGGGAGCGACAAGCCGTACAAGTTGGGAATCAGAAAGTGATGGCCGTATCTCTATATCCGAAAGAGGGAAATCCCCTTTGGGAAGAATATTCCACTAAAGCAGTGGTCCAGACACTACAAACCTATTCCAAGTTCACTTTTGAGTATCCTTACCCCAAAGCTGTTTCAGTTCACGCAAAAAATCAAGGAATGGAATATCCAATGATTTGCTGGAATTATGGTCGTCCAGATAAAGACGGTCAGTATTCAGATCGAACTAAATTTGGAATGATTAGCGTCATTATTCACGAGGTAGGGCATAACTTTTTCCCGATGATTGTCAATTCAGACGAGCGACAGTGGGGCTGGATGGACGAGGGATTGGACACCTTCGTTCAATATTTAACTGAACAAGAGTTTGGTGAAACCCATCCTGAAGCCATATTGGGTTTTCAAAAATATCCTTCTCGTAGAGGCGCTCCACAAAATATCGTTCCCTATATGGCAGGGGATCAAGAATTTATTTCGCCGATCATGTCAAACCCAGAGAATGTATATCAGCTGGGTCCAAACGCTTATGCAAAACCTGCCACAGCGCTCAATATTCTGAGAGAAACCGTTATGGGGAGAGAAGCTTTTGATCATGCATTTAAAACCTATGCGCAACGATGGATGTTTAAACACCCAACTCCAGAGGATTTTTTCAGAACTATGGAGGATGCCTCAGCAATTGATTTAGATTGGTTTTGGAGGGGTTGGTTTTACACCACTGATGTGGTGGATATTGGGGTAAAAAAAGTTAAAAAATACTATTATTCAGATACACCCGATGCAAACGCAAAAGAGCGTTTAAAGGAATATGATTACAACTTGGACGACCTCCCAGAGATGGTTTTTAAGATCGATGAAGACAGTGAAATGTTTGATCCTAATAAAATTAAGAACAATGCTTTGGAGGGATCTGAACTGTTAAAAAACCATTTGGAAAAAGAAGGGATCTCTGCCGATCGAATTCCAAAATATTTTTATGAAGTAGAATTCGAAAAACCAGGTGGTTTAGTCATGCCTCTTATTGTGGAGTATGCCTATGCCGACGGATCTAAGGAGCGGGTTACCTACCCTGTGCAACTTTGGAGAAAAAATGATGCTAGCGTAAAAAAAGTCATAACCTCTGATAAAGAGTTGATCAGCGTAACCGTTGACCCCGATCAGGAAACAGCAGATATAAATTCTGATAACAACAGTTGGCCAAGAAAAGAAGCGCCTTCCGACTTTGAAAAATTTAAAGAAAAAATTAAAGGATAACTAAAAATAAAAACGATTGAATCCCTACTTTTTTCAACCGTTTTTTTAGGAAACATTCTATCTTTGTTTAAAATTCTTGTACATGCTTTTATTTATTAGCGGGGCAGAAATCGTTTTTGTTTTCTTTATTGTGCTGCTTGTTTTTGGTGCTGACAAAATACCTTCTATTGCAAGAACTCTTGCAAAAGGAATGACCCAAGTGCGTCAAGCCACAAATGATATCAAAAGCGAAATTCAAAAATCTGTAGACGTCGACATCGAAAATCCTACCAAATCAATTACTAAAGAAATAAAAAAAGAAGTGGATGGAGTAAAAAAGGATTTTCTGGATTTAGAAGATTCTATTCGACGTGATTTGTAAGCACTCTACTCAGTGTTAACCCATCTCTTAGTGGAAGTAATATCGTTTGAACCCTTGGGTCTTCCCTTAATTTTGTATTGTATTTTTGTAATGCTAACGTATTGTAGTCTTTTGGATCTGCTTGATGCAGTACCTTTCCGCTCCACAAGACATTGTCTGATAGGATTAATCCTCCCACTCTCATTTTTGGGAGTACAGCTTCAAAATAGGCTTCGTAGTTTTCTTTATCTGCATCAATAAAAACGATATCGAAGGGGCCTTTAATTCGGGGGAGGACTTCTAATGCGAAGCCTATATGTCTTATTATTCTGGAATCATATATACTTCTTTTGAAGTAACGTTCTTGGATGCTCACAAGTTCTTCATTACAATCTATGGTGTGTAGCACTCCATTTTCAGCCAATCCCTCGGCTAAACACAAGGTGGCATATCCTGTAAAAGTTCCAATTTCAACTATGGTTTTCGCTTGAGTAAGGTGAGATAATAAGCTCAAAAAACGACCTTGTAATCTTCCGCTCATCATTCGAGGCTGCAATACTTTTTGATGGGTTTCTTTTTCTAATTCGATCAGCAAGTCTGGAATGACTTCGCTGTGTTCTGTAGCGTATGCAAACCAGTTGGGATCAGATCCCTCAGAATTTGTTGAAAGTTTATTTTTTGGGTCTGGCATACTCAAAACGTTCTAATAAAGCGGGGAGTGCATAGCCATCCAATCCATTGATACTGACGATTTCTCCTTGATCCAATTGAACCCAACCGTCCTCCCCTAAAAGGGGCGAGTCTATATATAAATGTTCGATTTGGGCTACGATCAAGATGGTGTCGTTTTCTAGAATTGAATATTCATTCAGGTACCGACAACCCATTTGAATAGGCGCACCATGAACATAGGGCGCTTCCCATCCCTCTTTATATTGAGGCTTCAATTGCGTTTGATCAAATTCTGAAATTTCTTCAGAGTATTTTGCTGAAGTGTGGTGGGCATCTTCTATTTGTCCCTTGGAAATAGCATTTAAAGTAAAGATACCGTTGGCTTTCATATTCGCATGAGAATGTCTTGGAACGGTTGTAGGACGTAAAATAAATCCAAGGAGAGCTGGATTGCTCCCCAAATGAACTACAGAGCTAAAGACAGCAAGGTTTTCGATTCCAGAGTGGGAAACGGTACCCAGTAAGTGTGCCGATTTATAGCCTGTTACGCTGTTGATTAAATTGAGACGATAAATTTTTGAAAACCCTTCGAGGTCCTCTTTTTGAAAATAGTGCATTTTTCTTTCAAAGATAAGGAGTTTAAAACCTCTGTGTTTTATGAATTGGACTTCTTATCAAACTGAAGCACCAAATAGATAATGACTCCTACAGCAATTACTAAAACACCCAGATAGCGATAATGATCTAGAGTTTCTCCTGTAGATAAAAAACCTTCCAAAATCTCTTTATCAAGAAATGAGATAAAAAGTGCTAAGGGAAGAAGGAAAAGTAAAAAACGAAATTTTTTCAAACGGATAGGATTAAAATTGCTATTTTACGAATATAGTCATAGATTTTAAATTAATTAAAACAAACAAGACGATGATACTATTCTATTCTTCCTTATTTTTTCTTTTTTCTACCTTCTTTCAAACGACTTCTGTAGAAGGGATATGGATTACCAAAGACGATGAAACGGGTTTGGAAAAATCAGAAGTTTTAATCTACATGGAAAAGGGTAAACTCTATGGGAAAATAACCGAACTGCTCCTTCCCGAAGATCAAGGGAAAAAATGTGTTAACTGTAAGGGGAGCAATAAAGATCTGCCTATGGTTGGCATGATCATTATAAATGACATGCAGTTGGATGAGGAAAGCTGGGAAGAGGGTACCATATTGGATCCCAAATCGGGGAAAGTATATGATTGTTCACTTAGCCTAGAGGATGAAAACACGCTAAAAGTTAGGGGATATTTAGGTTTTTCAATTTTAGGAAGGACGCAGACTTGGCGAAGAAAATAAAAATAAAAAAATCGCCAGGAGATAAATTCTAGGCGATTTTTAACTTTAAACTAAAAACAAAAAATTGAATTAATTGAACTAAAATCTATAGTTAATTAATTATAATTCAAAGATAGTTTCAATACATTGATTTTGTTTTATCAAAACAAGCAAAAAGAGCATTTTTATTGAATAATCAATAATCGCTTCATGAATTTAGGGAATCACCATTGAAGTTGAAGTCCTATGTGAATATCATAAAGAATTGAGGTTTGTGATTTTTTTAATTTTTTAAAATTTCAATTCAAAAATTTGGAGGAGGATTTCAGTAGAAAAGAATATCTTTGTTTTTCTACTTCAAGTAAATTTGAGGGTGTTTAGCTCAGTTGGTTTAGAGCGCTACCTTGACAGGGTAGAGGTCATAGGTTCGAATCCTATAACACCCACATTCCTTAAATAAGTTTGATTTAAATTCCATTTGGTAGATAGGTTTTACCTTTTTATTTCCTCTTTTTTAGTAAATTGAATAAATTAATTCTCTCAGAGAATTTTATAAATAAACCATGAGTCAATTAAACTACTTTTTTATACTAGGATTGTTATCTATACAATTGTTCGGTCAAAGCCAAAAATTTATTCTAAACTACCAATCAGAACTTCCTTTTCAGACAGCAAACGATTCGGATTATTTTCATCTAGAAAGCACTCTTCTTCTCAGGAAAATTACGAATGATCTTTTTGAAATTGTGAAACAGCAAAAGGCGACTAAAACAGCAATTGTATTTAAGTTGCAATTCAAAAGTCTTACAGGCGCTGAAGTGTTTGTTGATTATGGTCTTGATCCAAAAGCTTTAAGGAAGTATTTATCCACTCCAGACCAACAATTTGCTTTAAAAGAAGCCACCTACAATTGGATCAATAGGTCTTTCGGTTCTAATATTCCCTATAAACGCTAAGTTAACTAGATTCATTTTTTTAAACGTGAAATCTTAGTGTTTAAACGTGAACTTCTGTATCTTTTTAGCTTGAAAATGAAGAACTATGTCATCAAATAGCACCAAAATGTATTGGAAGACAAACCTTAAGTATTTAGCCATCTTGCTTCTTATTTGGTTTGTGGTTTCTTTTTTATTTGGAATTCTACTCGCTGAAACCCTTAATCAATTTCATCTTGGTGGGTTTCCCTTAGGATTTTGGTTTGCACATCAGGGTTCCATCTATATGTTTGTCATCTTGATCTTTGTCTATGTGTATCTAATGAACCGTTTAGATAAAAAATTTAACGTTGATGAAATTTAATTGCTGAATTTATGAGTGCGCAAACATGGACCTATATTTTAGTCGGAGGTACTTTTCTTGTATATATTATAATCGCAATTCTTTCCCGAGCAGGTTCTACTAAAGAATTTTATGTAGCCGGTGGGGGGGTTAGCCCCATAGCAAATGGAATGGCTACAGCAGCAGACTGGATGTCAGCAGCTTCCTTTCTTTCGATGACTGGATTGATCGCCTTTATGGGATTTTCTGGCGGACAATATTTAATGGGTTGGACTGGGGGTTATGTTCTCTTGGCATTGTTATTAGCCCCCTATTTAAGAAAATTCGGAAAATTTACTGTTCCAGATTTTATAGGTGAACGTTATTATTCCAAAAACGCCAGATTGATTGCTTTAATCTGTGCACTTTTTGTTTCATTTACCTATGTAGTTGGTCAAATGAAAGGAGTAGGGGTAGCCTTTGCTCGTTTTCTTAATGTTCCCTTTGACACGGGTGTTTTAATTGGAATTGGTATTGTTTTTTTCTATGCAGTATTGGGGGGTATGAAGGGAATCACCTATACTCAAGTTGCACAATTTTGTGTGCTCATTTTTGCCTTTACCGTCCCAGCTATTTTTATTTCTTTACAAATGACGGGTAATCCTATTCCTCAATTGGGTTTTGGCTCTAGGGGAACCGATGGCGTTTTTTTACTCGAAAAACTCAATCAGCTCTCCGTTGATTTGGGATTTGATTCCTATACGAGTATCGATAAGAACAATTTGATCAATATGTTTTTTATCACAGGGGCTTTGATGTTTGGAACGGCTGGATTACCCCATGTAATTGTTCGCTTTTTTACTGTACCTCGCGTTAAAGATGCGAGAATCTCTGCGGGCTGGGCATTGCTTTTTATTGCGATATTATATACTACAGCACCAGCGGTAGCTGTGTTTGCGCGAACCAATATTCTCAATTCACTTTCTAACGCCTCTTATGAAGATGTGCCCAGTTGGTTTACAAATTGGGAGCGTACAGGATTGCTTTCCTTTGAGGATAAAAATCAAGACGGAACCATTCAATATCTAGCAGATCCTGCGCTTAATGAATTGACTGTGGATCAGGACATCATAGTCCTAGCTAATCCTGAAATCGCAAACTTACCCGCATGGGTTATCGGTCTAGTTGTTGCGGGGGGTCTGGCTGCAGCACTTTCAACTGCAGCAGGCTTATTGTTGGTTATATCAACTTCCATATCCCATGATTTATTAAAAAATTACCTCCGCCCAGACATCAGCGAAAAAGGAGAATTATATGCAGCACGAGTAGCCATTGCAGTTGCTGTTGTCGCAGCAGGACTAGCAGGATTGAATCCGCCAGGTTTTGTTGCCCAAGTGGTGGCTTTAGCTTTTGGATTGGCAGCATCTTCCTTTTTTCCAGCTATTATTCTTGGTATTTTTGACAAACGCATGAACCGTGAAGGCGCTTTGACGGGAATGATTTTAGGAATAGTTTTTACCACAAGCTATATTATTTATTTCAAACCCCAATTGGGAGGACCTGGGCTCGCCGAAGATTTTTGGTGGGGGATTTCTCCAGAAGGTATTGGTACTTTGGGTATGTTGCTTAACTTTACAGTTGCACTGATTGTTTCCCGACTTACCAGTCCACCTCCAGCAGAGGTAGTGGAGCTTACAGAGCGTATTCGAACGCCTCGAGGGTCTGAAAAACATACAGTTGAATTACATTAAAAATTGAATACCCATCATGAGTCAAAAAATTCAAACTCTTTCCGGATATTTTCATGAATATCAGAAAAGTGTCCATCAACCCGAACAATTTTGGAGTAGAATTGCGAATAGTTTTCATTGGAAAAAGCCTTGGGATAAAGTTCTTTCTTGGGATTTTAAAGAACCTAATATCAAATGGTTCGAAAATGCAAAACTCAATTTAACTGAAAATATATTTGAACGACATCTATTTACCCATGGAGATAAAACAGCTATAATTTGGGAGCCCAACGATCCCAAAGAGGCTGAACGAAGAATCTCTTACAAGGAACTTTTTGAATTGACTTGCCAATTTTCTAATGCATTAGAAGCGGAAGGAGTCCGAAAAGGAGATCGTGTAATCATCTACATGCCCATGATCCCAGAGGCTGCAATAGCCATGCTTGCCTGTGCAAGGATAGGTGCAGTTCATTCGGTTGTTTTTGCTGGGTTTTCATCTAATGCCCTTGCAGACCGAATTGAAGACTGCCAAGCCAAAATGGTTTTGACTTCTGATGGAAACTATCGAGGATCGAAGGATATTGCTGTTAAAAGTGTGGTAGATGAAGCAATAGAACATACCCATTGTGTAGAAAAAGTAATTGTTTGTCAGCGAACCCATACCCCTGTCACGATGAAAGCAGGAAGAGATGTTTGGTGGCATGATGTTATTCAAAACAAATCGACATCTCATACGGCTGCCACTTTGGACGCTGAGGATTTACTCTTTATTCTATATACTTCAGGATCTACAGGAAAACCGAAAGGGGTAGTGCATACTACTGCTGGCTATATGGTTTATACCCACTATTCGTTTACTAATGTATTTCAATACGAACAAGACGATGTGTATTGGTGTACAGCGGATGTCGGTTGGATTACTGGCCATTCCTATATTGTTTATGGACCCTTATTAGCTGGAGCAACTACAGTAATGTTTGAAGGAGTTCCAACGTATCCAACTCCAGGACGCTTTTGGGAAATTGTAGACAAATACAAAGTCAATCAATTTTACACGGCACCAACCGCAATACGAGCTTTACAAGCGTATGGTTTGGAACCTGTTGAGCCCTATTCTTTAGCGTCTCTTAAAGTTATTGGTTCGGTGGGGGAACCCATTAATGAAGAAGCTTGGCATTGGTATCACGATCATATTGGAAAGGGGAGGTGTCCCTTAGTCGATACTTGGTGGCAAACTGAAACGGGTGGGATTATGATTTCGCCCTTGGCAGGAATAACACCCAACAAACCTGCTCATGCTTCACTCCCGTTACCAGGAGTTCAACCCATTATTGTGGATACAGAAGGCAATGAATTGAAGGGGAATAATGTAGAGGGTAATTTATGCATCAAATTTCCTTGGCCCTCTATGCTAAGAACCACTTACGGTGATCACCAACGCTGTAAAGAAACTTATTTTTCTACTTATCCTGGACTTTATTTTACTGGAGACGGAGCGAAACGAGATCACGATGGTTACCTAAGGATTTTAGGACGTGTGGATGATGTTATTAATGTCTCGGGCCACCGAATGGGAACAGCCGAAGTTGAAAACGCAATTAACGAGCACCCCAAAGTTATTGAATCTGCTGTAGTAGGGTATCCTCACGATATAAAAGGGCAAGGTATATACGCCTACGTGATTTGTGATATGCAGGGAAGAACAGAAGAAAGTCTTGTTCAAGAAATCAAAGAGACCGTAAGAAAAATTATAGGTCCGATAGCAAAACCCGATGCAGTACAAATCGTTCCAGGATTACCTAAAACACGATCCGGAAAAATTATGCGAAGGATACTGAGAAAAGTGGCAAGTAAGGATTTTTCGAATTTGGGAGATACTTCAACTTTATTAAATCCTGAAGTTGTCGATCAAATTATAAAAGGAGCTAAGCTTTAATAATCGGCACAATAGGTGTCGCCCAATTGAAAAGCCTCGTAATCTTCTTTTGAAACCTGTCCTTGCCTAATTCCATCATCTGGGATGCTTGGTAGATTTTGATCGCCATATCCTCGAATATTTAGGTCGGTTTGAATTACAAAAGTGTAGATTGTTCCTTCATTCACTTTTTGTATTAGGGTTCCACATCGATCCTCTTCTTTTTGACAAGCTATAAAAATTACAAAACTTAAAAACCAAATTCTTTTCATCCCTTTATGAGTTTTTGAAAAATGGAATCAATTTTTCTAAAGCTAAGGCTCTTGAGCCTTTGATTAAAGCCGCATCATATTTCCATGGATTCAACTGGAGGTGTTTTGTGAAAGCATCCAAAGTTGTGAATTTTGAGATTCGTTGATCGTTTAGCTTTGTTTCATAAAAGTTTGGACCGATGGTGAAGATATGGGTGAGGGGTAAGTCCAAGCATATCTCTAAAATAAATAGGTGTTCTTGAGGGGAAACATTTCCTAATTCTTTCATGTCCCCTAAGATCACTGCTTTCATTGAACTTTTATTTTTAGCAAATTCCTCCAAGGCAACCTGCATACTGCTTGGATTTGCATTATAGGCATCTAAAACGAATTGTCTATTCTGGATCCGAATCTGTTGTGAACGATTGTTGTCGGCTTCATAGTTTGAAATTCCTTTTTGAGCTTCCTCGGGCGTGAGTTTAAATAGCGTTCCAAAAGCAAGGGCAGCAGCAAGATTATTTAAGTTATAACTCCCGTAAAGACTGGAAGTATAATTTTGGTTTTGAAAGCGAATTGTAAGCTTCTCCTGGTGAGGAATTTCTTCCCATTGAAAATCAGCTTCTTTAGTACGTCCAAAGGATACTACTTTATAGTCTTTGATTTGCTTGAGCTGTTCCTTATCGTCTGCATTAATTAAAATATTTTGGTTATTCTCGATCAAGTAGCGATACATTTCAGATTTTGAGCGAATTACACCTTGAATTCCTCCAAATCCTTCCAAATGGGCTTTTCCAAAGTTGGTAATATATCCCCAATTGGGTTGGGCAATTTCACATAATTGTGCAATTTCTCCTGGGTGATTAGCCCCCATTTCAATGATTCCAAGTTGATGAGTTGAATCTAATTTAAAAAGGGTAAGAGGAACTCCAATATGATTGTTTAAATTCCCTTCAGTGGCCAAAACTTTATAATGTTGAGATAATACAGCTCGTATAAGTTCTTTGGTAGTTGTTTTTCCATTACTTCCGGTTAGGGAGAGCAGCGGGGTTTTTAGTTGTTGACGATGATAAGTAGCCAATTGTTGAAGTGTTTTCAGGGTATCTTTTACCAAAAAAACTTCTTTACCTTTTATGGGAAGTTGCGGATTGTCGATGACCACTGCGAGAGCCCCATCCGCTAATGCTTTTTCAGCAAAGTTATTTCCGTCAAAATTAGCTCCATGTAGAGCAAAAAAAACAACCCCTTTTTTAAAATTTCGGGTATCCGTACAAATCCCTTTTGATTTTTGAAAGGTAGCGTAAAGTGATGCTATATCCATAATAAAAAAAAACATCTTAAAAATAAGATGCTTGATTTTAAATTATTATCCGCGTCTCTTATGTCGAGCGGTTTTTTTCACTTGGCTTTTAGATCCCAAACGGGACATTGCACATCGAAATCCGATGTAGTCTGTAGCAATATACTGTGGGAGGTATCTTCGTTGTGCTGGATCTAACCAATAGGCACGATCTTTCCACGACCCTCCTTTATAGACTCTTACCTCATCAGTTATTAGTGTCGTTCTTTTGGCACTTTTATCTATTTGTCTAACTGCTTCTCCATCATCGTTGTAAGCGATTTTTGCAGTTACTGGAGCATCATACATCAGTGAAGTTTCAGTTTTTGTTCCATCGCCGCTATCGGGTTGGCCTGAAGCAAATTCTCTGGAAGATTCAACGTCCCCGTCTCGGAAGTTTCTGTTATCACTTTCAGAGAAGTTTTGTCTTAAAAAAGTTTCTTCTTCATCAATTGCAACTTTATCTAAGTCACCAGGTAATCTTTTAAGCAATACTTTGCCGTTTGGCAATGTGTCAAAAACCAGTTCATTGGGGGAGATAATGCTAGCTTTTCCATCTTCACCGATAACATTTTTTAAATAGACATTCCCACGATAATAGTTGAAATCATTTGCTTCATCGTCAACGATTGGACGGTAAACATCGGAAACCCATTCGGCAACATTTCCAGCCATATCATAAACTCCAAAATCATTTGGAGGATACTGACCTACTTGCATGGTAATGTCAGCACCGTCATCGGACCATCCTGCAATTCCACCGTAATCTCCTTTACCTAACTTAAAGTTGGCAAGTTGGTCTCCTTCGGTTCTTCGATCGCTAGAACGAGTGTATTCACCAGACCATGGATATTTCTTTTTTCCTCTGTAGGTATTGTATTCACGATCACCAACTAAAGCAAGAGCGGCATATTCCCACTCAGATTCTGTGGGGAGTCTGTAAGAAGGAAGTAAAACTCCTTTTTCTACCCCCGCATATACTTTTACAATAGAGTCCCCTTTTTTCTCTTCACCTCTTTTACCACTGAGGCTATCAATTTTTCCTCCATAGGACGTTTCAGGTCTTTTAAGATAGGCAGCAGTATTAAAAGTGCTGTTGGTTTCTACCTCGTTGTATCGAACGTCTTTTTGTACATAAGATTCACGTTCAAGAATGTATTCGTTTACACGGTCAGTTCTCCATTCGGCATACTGAACTGCTTGTAACCAATTTACCCCAACGACAGGATATTCTGCATAAGCAGGATGTCGAAGGTAATTGGTTGTAAGTTCTTCCACATAGCCCAATTGGTTTCTCCAAACGAGTGTATCGGGAAGGGCTCCCTCATAAATTTGTCTGTATCGAGCTTCATTGGTAGGGAATACGTACTCTAGCCAATCCAAATATTCCATATACATCAGGTTGGTTACCTCTGTTTCGTCTATATAGAATGACATGACATGCTGTTTGTTGGGAGTGTTGTTCCAATCGTGCATAACATCATCTTGAACTTGACCTTTGGTAAAGGTTCCACCTTCAATAAAAACTAGTCCAGGTCCAGTTTCCTGCTCCTCAAATTCAATATTGAATTGGAATCCACCTTTTTTTGAATTGATATCCCAGCCTGTGGCTTTAGAAGCATTGTTACCACCACCACAAGCGGTTAGTAATAAAAATCCTGCACAAGGGAGTAAAAATTGTTTGAATTGACTCAATTTCATATAGTTCGATCTTATTTTCAAAAGATTATGCAATATACAAATAATCATTTTCTTTGGAGAATTGCACTTCAATTAAATTCGGTTAGCTAATCATTAAACGTCCTTCCCCCCTAAATATTGCATCTTCTATAAAAAATCAAAAAAAAGTTCGTGTATGCACAAGAAATAATCATTTTGTGCGTTGTAGTTAATACATTTTAACATGCGATGCTCAGTTTTATAAGGACTTGTATTTTTCTTTGTGTTTGTCTATTTTCCTGGATGAGTTTTGGTCAGAATTCGAATAGGGTAATCACGACTGGAGTTCCGTTTTTATTAATTACTCCAGATGCCCGATCTGCTGGAATGGGAGAATTGGGTGCTGCCACAGCTCCCGACGCGTATTCTCAGCAATGGAATCCAGCAAAATACGCTTTTGCTTCTTCAGAAAAAGGGATTGGAATTAGTTACACGCCTTATCTAAGCAAACTCGTCGACGATATATTCTTAGGAAATCTCACCTTTTATAAAAAATTAAATGATCGAAGTGCATGGGCAAGTAGTTTAAAATATTTTAGCCTTGGTGACATTCAATTCAACGAACTTATCGGAGGAACGATCGTTGATCAAGGTCAGGAACGTCCCTCTGAACTAACCTTAGATTTGTCCTACTCCTTGTTACTCAGTGAGCAATTTTCAATGGCAGTAGGGGGTCGGTATATTCGTTCAGATCTCAGAATAGCAACCGATGCAGATACTTCCTCTGCAAACACATTAGGCATTGATGTCGCAGGATTTTTTCAAAGTGAGCCATTTGACTTAGGGAAACAAAATGCAATTTTTAGAAGCGGTATCAATATCTCGAATATCGGTCCACGTTTAAATTACGACATGGGGGGGCAAAAAAGTTTTATCCCTACAAACCTGAGATTAGGTTTTGGTTTAGACCTGCTTTTTGATGACCAAAACAGCTTAGGAATCTACACCGAGTTTAGTAAATTATTAGTTCCTACCCCGGTAGCGGTTTATAGTGATGAAGGATCCTTTGTAGGTTACCGCCAACCCGACATTGATTTTTTGAGAGGTATTTTTACTTCATTTTCAGATGCACCCAATGGACTCACTGAGGAGATAAGTGAAATTACGATGGCTGTTGGCTTTGAATATTTATTTCAAGAGGCTTTCTCTTTAAGGACGGGTTATTTTAATGAAAGTAAAGACAAAGGTTCCAGAAGGTACCTCACATTGGGAGCAGGGTTTGATTTAAACTTTATGAATGTTGATATTTCTTATCTGTTCTCTACATCAAATGTTCGCAATCCTTTGGAAAATACCATTCGATTTTCACTCTCTCTTGATTTAGAAAGTTCCCTCCCACAATCCGATAGTGAAGTTGTAATTCAGTAAACTGAAATTACGACTAGAATAAATTTCAGGGAATATTTCACCTTAAGGATAGAAATGAGTAATTTTGGGCTCACTTTGGGATTTTATAAAAGGATTTATGAAGAAAATTACAAAACAAACTTACTTAGACTGGTATGAGAACATGCTTTTTTGGAGGAAGTTTGAGGACAAGCTAGCAGCTGTTTATATTCAACAAAAAGTACGTGGATTTCTTCACTTGTACAATGGCCAAGAAGCAGTCCTAGCAGGATCACTTCACGCCATGGAAATCGGAAAAGATCGAATGATCACTGCCTATAGAAATCACGTGCAGCCCATTGGAATGGGAGTAGATCCCAAGCGAGTAATGGCTGAATTATACGGAAAAGCTACCGGAACTTCTCAAGGACTTGGAGGATCGATGCACATTTTTTCCAAAGAACATAAATTTCACGGAGGGCATGGAATCGTCGGAGGGCAAATCCCTCTTGGTGCGGGAATGGCTTTTGGAGATAAATATTTTGAAAGAGACAATGTAACTCTCTGTTTTATGGGGGATGGTGCTGTACGTCAAGGATCATTACACGAAACATTGAACCTAGCTACACTATGGCAACTTCCAGTTGTTTTTGTTGTAGAAAACAACGGGTATGCGATGGGAACATCAGTTGCAAGAACGGCCTCACACGAGGAAATTTGGAAATTAGGTTTAGGATACGACATGCCTTGTGAACCTTGTGACGGAATGAATCCCGAAGCGGTTGCAAAAACTATGGACAAAGCCATCAGCTTAGCACGATCCGGTGGAGGTCCTTCTTTTATTGAAATGAAAACGTATCGATACAGAGGTCATTCGATGTCGGATGCACAGCATTATAGAACAAAAGACGAGGTCGAAGAATACAGAAAAATCGATCCGATAACACAAGTGAAAGAAATCATTCTTTCTAAAAAATATGCGACTCAAGAGGCTCTGGATGCAATAGATAAATCTATTAAAGAACGAGTTGCTGAATGTGAGAAATTTGCAGAATCTTCACCCTATCCGGAACCGAGTTTGATGTATGATGCGGTTTACGAACAAGAAGATTACCCTTTTATTAAACACAAATTATAGTTCATGGCTGAGATAATTAACATGCCTAGGTTAAGCGATACCATGGAAGAAGGAACCGTGGCGAAATGGTTTAAAAAAGTTGGAGATACCGTAAAAGAAGGTGAAATTTTAGCCGAAATCGAAACGGATAAAGCGACCATGGAGTTTGAATCTTTTAACGAGGGACATTTGCTTCATATTGGGATACAAGAAGGTGGAACTGCACCTGTAGATACCTTATTGGCTATCATTGGTGAAAAAGGGGAAGACATTTCTGCTCTCATTTCAGGGGGAGAAACCCCATCTCCTGCAGTTGAAAAAGTTGCTGTACAGGAAAATCAAAGTGAAGTTCCATCAGCTCCAGTTTCTTCTGAGATCCCAGAGGGCATCGAAATTATTACTATGCCTCGTTTGAGTGATACCATGGAGGAAGGAACGGTTGCCAAATGGAATAAGAAAGTTGGAGACACAGTTAAAGAGGGAGATATCTTAGCTGAAATAGAGACGGATAAAGCGACCATGGAATTTGAGTCTTTCTATCAAGGTACTCTATTGCACATTGGATTGAATGAGGGTGAATCTGCACCTGTGGATAGTGTTTTAGCAATTATTGGAAAAAAAGGAACTGATATTAGTGGTGTAATAGCGTCTCAAGCGCAACCCAAAGCAGCCGCCACAAAAGCCGATCCAGCCCCTGTTGTTAGTGCCCCAAAAGTTGAATCCGTTCCAGAAGTAAAAGTTGCACCAACTGCAGCACCGGTAGTAAAATCAACCTCAAACGGTAGAATTGTAGCTTCACCTTTAGCGAAAAAATTAGCTTCCGAAAAAGGAATTGATCTAGCTCGAGTTCAAGGCTCTGGAGATCATGGAAGAATCGTAAAAAAAGATATTGACAACTACCAGCCACAAGTAGGTGGAGGGGTAAAGGCCTTTGCGCCGAGCGGAACCGAATCGGTTACTGTAATTGCGAATTCTCAGATGCGTAAAACCATTGCCAAGCGATTGTCTGCATCAAAGTTTACTGCACCTCATTATTATTTGGGAGTTGAATTTGATATGGATAATGCCATCGCTTTTAGGGCACAGTACAATTCCATACCAGACACCAAGATTTCATTTAATGATATTGTAGTAAAAGCAGTTGCACTTGCTTTAAAGCAACATCCTCAAGTAAACGCCAAATGGGAGGACAATCAGATCACACAACATCATCATGTTCATGTGGGGGTTGCCGTAGCTGTTGAAGATGGTTTAGTTGTCCCTGTGGTTAAATTTACAGATGAGCAAAGTCTTCCTCAGATAGGAGCAGCCGTTAAAGATTACGCGATTCGTGCTAGAGATAAGAAGCTAAAACCTGAGGAGATGGAGGGCAGTACGTTTACTATTTCCAATTTAGGAATGTTTGGAATCCAAGAATTTACCTCAATTATTAATCAACCCAATGGGGCGATTTTGTCTGTAGGTGCTATAGTACAAAAGCCCGTAGTAAAAGAAGGGGCAATTGTGGTAGGCAATACAATGAAACTGACTCTTGCTTGTGATCACCGTGTAGTAGATGGAGCTACTGGAGCTCAATTCTTATTAACACTTCGCGCATTTGTAGAGAATCCCTTAACAATGGTGGTTTAATACAAGTTTGAAACTCAATCGAGAATTTTACTCTTGCAGTTTAATTTTTAAATAAGTTAGTACAGCTTCATTTCCTATTAACTCGTTTTGTGGTCGACTTCTAGTTGAAAACAACTTCAGTTCCTCTGGAGAGAGAAGCGATACACTGCTTTCGTCATAAACATTTTTGTTGGGTCCTACTCCTCCTGGAAGCTCCAAATAAGTGCTTAAAAAACGGTAAGCAGCATTTCGTTTCGAAGGACCATAATTGTGTTTTTCTTTCTCAAAATGAGCATTTTCAATCTTGGCTGTTGCATCGTATACTTGGTAGACTTCTTGTAAATAGGGAAATTCAACCTTGGGTGTATTTTTTGTCCAATCCGCACCATCCGAAACTAAGAGTTGAGGTTTAGGTGCAAACAATGCTGCAATTTCTACATTATTGGTTTGATGGCTTTGACTTTTATGAATTGGCATTCCACTTTCGCAAACACAGCCGCCAAAAAAATGGGCAGATACTTGAACTACAGGAACACTTACTTTTAATCTGGAGTCTATTGCTCCTAAAATGAACGATTGAGTTCCCCCTCCCGAAGCTCCCGTAATGGCTATTCTTTCTGGGTCGATGTCTTCTCTCGAAAGGAGATAATCCAAAACCCGTTTGCTATTCCATGTTTGTAGCAAGAGTGCAATTGGCATTTTGTGATCTACGGTTGTACTCTCTCCATAACCCACCATATCGTAAGCAAAAACTACAGCACCCATTTGAGCGAGAGAGGCATTCCGCATTTGTTCTTCCTCAGTAAATCGAGCGTCTGCAAAGTGGCCGTGTGTACTCAAAATCCCAGCAAAGGGAGGCTTTAGGTTCGAAGGAGTGTAAAGATTCCCTGTTACGTAAAAACCAGGGAAGCTTTCTAAGGCTATGTTTTGGACACTATAGCCTTCTTTTTTTTGGGGCAAACTTGAAATCACATTTGGAACTGCATCAACTTTGGGCATCCTGTCCCATTGCAATCCATTCACTATTCCTTGTCGAATTATATCAGCTCTTTCTTCCCAATCTTTTTGGGAAGTCCATTGTGATTTAAAATCCTTCATTACTTCGACAGCCTCTGCTTCCGTCCAATAACCGCCTTGACATAACAGTTCAGATTGAGCAGAGATTGAAAAAGTAATCGAAGAAAGTAGAATTAGGAAAATTGGTTTCATGATTTAAAGAGGTATTTACTGAATACTAGGTAGATTAAGCCACAACAGATCCATGTTGGCAGTGTTAAAAAGGATAGAAAAATATCATTTTGAACAGAAAAACCGTAAAAGAGCAGAACACTTAACCCCCATGCTAAAAGGACACTCCAATTAAATGTTCTTTTATAAGGAGCATTCAAGTAGTCGGGAATATTCATTCGATTTGCGAAAAAATGTTGAAATACAATTACCGCTCCTATGGGTGCAAGAATAAATCCGTATAGCGCCACAAAGTCGAGGAGTTTCATTGCAAATGCAGGAAACAAACCCGCAACAGTTGCCACCCCACCTGCAAACATGGTCACCCAAAAAGTAGATCGCTTTGGGAAGAGGGTTTGAAATGCCAATCCTGCTCTATAGATGGTTGGGTTTGCTGTTGTCCACCCGGCCAAGATTACTGCGATGATTCCAAAAACTCCAATTGCATTATAGGCTAGAGGTCCGGGAGCTACCGGAGGAGCTGTTCCGTTTGATAAATACGCTTGAGCCTCGGGACTTTGGATATAGACAGCATACAAAAGTGCTGCTGCAATCCATGCGATATAATGCCCGATATACATTCCTACAGCGGTAGTCCATCCTGAAGAAGCTTTTTCAGCATAGCGAAAAACACTCAGATCCGACATGCCAATATGCATAGCAGCATTAGCAAACCAAGACCAAAAACAAACATGCCAGAATGTATATTTTAATTGACCCGGGAACGGAGTACTTCCCTCTCCCCAAATATTCCAAAAATCGCTAAAACTCCCTACTTCAAGTTGTATCAAGGCTACAAATCCACAGGCAACAAAAGCAAGAATTATCAAGGGTGCCATAAAATTTGCTGCTTTAGAAACCGTTCCGAAACCTTTGGCTGCGATAAAGGAAAAGAGTAAACCAAGAATAAGAACTACAATCACCCATGTGATTCCATTCGGAAGGGTATCTGTTAATTGAGGCATTTCCATATTAAAGGGAACACCAACCGCTGTAGCCGAAACGGTAATCATGGCTCCAGCTAAAAAGCAAAAAAGAACTCCGTTGGCGAGGTTATATCCCTTTACCATTTGATTTCCTGTAATTTTTTCTAAATGATGGTAAAGCGTGAACCGATATCGCACAGCGATTTCTGCAGTTAATAGACGCCAACTTAATACGGCTAATAAGTTACCAATCAATAAGCCCATGAGTAAATCAAAAGCGCTAACCCCAGTAGTCAGGAATAATGGCCCTATGACAAATTCAGTACCAGCAGCATGTTCTCCTGCGTACATGCCGAGAAAATGAGTCCACTTTTTAAGTGCCGATTGAGGTACTTTTTCATTTTCATATTCGTTGTTTGAGACGGATTGTTCTTGGTTTTTCATTTTAGTTTCAATTTAATTACAGGCTACAGGCGCTCCATTCCATAAATATCAAATAAGTCTTTTTTCTCGAAGGGAATAGGGTGTACACATAAAGCAGCACCTAATGCTGCACCTAAAGAAAAGTCACTTCGATACACGGTAAGTTCGGGAAAACTTTTGGCCATTTGCTTCACAAATAGAGTGTTGTTTTGAAAACCACCATCAATATAGAGCGATTTAATTTTTTGCTCCCCAAGAACAAGACGAAGGGATTCCAGTTGAATTTGGATTAAAGATTTCATAACAGCGTAATAGGCTTCCATAAGCGAACCGTAATTTTCAAAAAACAAAGGAGTATCGAATAGGAAGTCTGTAGTGGAAAGTGACCAATGCTTTGCCAAGAATGGGGTCGTCTGTTCATAGGTGGATTCCTCGTAATCGATGGATTTGTAAAAGGTAGCCGGTACGTTGTAATATTCGGATAGGTGTAAACAGAGTTGATCGTGAGCTCCACCCATAAAAAAGCGACTTGCTTTGATAGGAGTTTTTGATGTAGTCATGTAGTTAAGACAGCCTTTTTCCAGTTCTTCCTTAGTGAGTGGTGCATTTGAAAATGGATTCAACGAAACATTCCAAGTGCCTGTACTCAACAAGACGAAAGGTTCTTTTTCAGCTTTTAAATAGGGGATCAGTGCCGCGGAGCTGTCGTGTATCCCCACGCCTACAGCTATATTTTCCAATAAACCTATTCCATTCGATCGATGTTTTGCAGAAACAATAGGGGCTAAAACGGGATCAATCGTCTCTTTTTTCACCCATGGGTGATAGTTTTCAAGGGTATAGTCCCATAGGCTCGTATGACACCCAATACTGCAACACTCACTCACAAAATTACGGGTAAAGTGATAGTGAAAAAATTGGGGTAAATGCAAAGCAAACTGAAGGAGATTAAATTTTTCTGGCTGAGTATATTTTAACCAATACAACTGAAAACCGGAATTTAGAAATCCCGAACGGGGAGACGCAGAAAGAAATTCAAGATCAGGAAAGGTAGTGTAAAATGTATTTTCGAGAGTTGAATCAATTGGTTTTAGATAATTGTATATCGGTAAAATCGGTTTTCCTTGCGGGTCTATTAATACGAAGCTTGCCCCATATGCTGAAAAATTGACTGCAGTAAGGTGAAACTTTTTTTTAAGCGTTAGCAGCATTTTTTCCATCCAGCTCAAAATAGCCATCAGATCCTCTGAGGGGAAAAGGTCCGAATCAGGGATCTGATCGATGGAGATGATTTCTTCAAATAGAAGTTGAAAGGATTCAGAAAAAAGAAAGCACTTTTTGTGAGTTTTCCCAATATCAAAAACCAAAATCCCTTTTTCTTTTTGCATTTTCAAAATTATAACCCACTCGCTTGTGAATCCATCCCCCGATTTTGAAGTCGAAGTTCGCGTTGTTTTGTAGCTCTAAAAGTAAGGATGGGTTGTAGGGCTGCCCCTTTTCGTTGTCGCATCTCGCAAAGTAAAGGCCGTACATCGGTTTTATAGGCATTTTGAATCAATTCTTGACCATACACCACATCGTTTGCTTTTTGGGCTTGGTGTAAAGCATTTTGATCAATTAAAAGTGCTTTAGCATAGGCTTCAAGAATGGCCTCTATCGATTGTAATAAATCTTCTAATGGATCTTTGGTGTTGTGACTAGCATCGATCATCCATGCTAAAGGGGGGTTGTTTTTGTTGTTTGCCATCCCGTACACCAGCTCATTAAATATTAAAAAGAGCTTGTAAGGTTGAATGCTTCCTACGGTCAGATCATCATCCCCATATTTACTATCGTTAAAGTGAAAACCTCCGAGCTTTCCATGCATTAATAGGGTTGCAACAATCTGTTCAATATTGGTATTGGGTAAGTGATGCCCCAAATCAACCAAGGTAAAAGCTTTAGGTCCGCAAGCATTTGCTAGGAGAAATGATGTTCCCCAATCTTGGATTACGGTGCTGTAAAAATGAGGTTCATAAGGTTTGTATTCGATAAACATTTTCCAATCCTCAGGGAGGGAACGAGTAATTTCTAATAAACTGTTTTGGGTGTGTCCTAGGGCATTTTGAAAATTAGTTTGTCCTGGAAAGTTCGACCCGTCTGCCAACCAAACGGTGATGCTTTTTGAACCCAAGGATTCTCCAATTCGGATAACTTCTTTATTGTGTTCGATGGCTTGATCCCGAACCTCTTGACTTACATGGCTTAATGAACCGAATTTATAGGAGTGTTTTTGACCCCCTTGATCTTGAAAGGTATTGGAGTTTACTGCATCAAAACAAAGTCCTTGTGCGGCAGCGGCTTCTTTAACTGCTTGGGTGTCCTCGGGAATATCCCATGGAATGTGTAGAGAAATCGCATTTGAATTTCCAGTAAGTGCATGAAGTAAGCCTACATCTTCAATTTTTTCGAAAAGGTTTCTGGGTGCTCCACCAAAATGATACCGCCCGAATCGAGTACCTCCTGCTCCTAGCGCCCAACTGGGAATTGCAATTTGAAATTCATTTAGTTTGTTAAGAACGGTTTCTACTTCAATATTTCTTTGGGTAAGCTGTTCTGAAAGTTGCTTGAATTCAACTTGGTGTTGTTCAAGCCGTGGTTGATTCAAGTACTGTATGTCTTCTTTTTTAAGCATAATCATGTATTATCGAACAAATGCGTTTGCCATACCTCCATCAACATTAAGGGTGTTTCCTGTAGACTTGTCTAGTAAAGCTACAAGACAAAAAACTCCCTGAGCAATGTCGTCTGGGGTAATAATTTGATGCAGCAAATTCCGTTTAGCGTAAAAAGCAGGCAGTTCCTCTACAGTGATTCCATTCGCTTCTGCTCGGCCTTTTGCCCAATCTCCCTCCCAAATTTTACTCCCAACAATAACCCCATCTGGATTTACTGTATTGACTCGAATTTTATCGGGAGCAAGTTCAGCAGCTAAGAGGCGCGTCATATGTTGTTGTGCAGCTTTTGCCGTGCCATAAGCAACATTATTTGGGCCTGCTACCAAGCCATTTTTACTGGCAATCGTGATAAAATTCCCACCCATTTTTTGGGTGCGTAGGATAGCAGTCGCTTGTTTAAATAATTCAAATTGACCTTTGACCAATACATTTTGTAAAATATCCCAATCCTGAGTGGTGGTGTCTTCAATGGGTTTTGAGATGGCTAGTCCAGCGCTGTGAACCACGATGTCAATACCACCGAAGGTGAGACAAGCTTTTTGAATGGCCTGTTTTATGGCCTCTGGATTATTGATGTCACAGACAACAGCTGTTGCTTGATCAGCCGAAAAATCCTTCAATGCGTTATCGAGATTGGTTTCTGAAATATCTAACAGGACAGCCACTGCACCTTCGGTTACGAGTTTCTTTGCGATTGATTTTCCTATCCCCCCTCCTGCGCCAGTAACTAAGGCTATTTTTCTCGTTAATGGTTGTTCCTTGGGCATGCGTTGTAATTTCGCTTCTTCTAACAACCAATATTCAATGTCAAAAGCTTCTTGAAGTGGAAGAGCTGTATAGGAAGAAATGGCTTCTGCACCGCGCATTACGTTTATCGCGTTGCAATAAAACTCGGAGGCTACTCGTGCCGTTTGTTTGTTTTTTGCGAAACTGAATAACCCAACCCCCGGCAAAAGTAAAATTACAGGATTGGGATCACGCATGAGGGGACTGTTGTCCTTTTTGCATTTTTCGTAATATGCCGCATAGTCATTCCTATAGGATTTAAAATGGGATTCTAAGTTCTTTTTTATTGCCTCTAAATCTTCAAAATCCTCTTCTGCTTCTAGAGGAAGAAGAAGGGGTTTGATTTTAGTTCTTAAAAAATGATCTGGACAGGAGGTTCCCATGGGAGCCAAGCGCTCCAAATCACAACTGTTAATAAATTCCAATACTTCAGGAGCATCACTGAAGTGCCCGATCATATTTTGTTCAGAGCTGCATAACGAACGTAAAATAGGCAGTAAGGTTGCTGCTTTTTCCTGTCTTTGAGAAGGAGGGAGCGCTTTTCTTTTTTCACCTCCAAAGACAGTTCCTTTTTTACTGATTTTATCAGCAATATATGAGGAAGCACGTTCAATGACCTCAAGACTGTTGAGGTAGCAGGCATGGGAAGTATCCCCCCAAGTAAACAATCCGTGACTACCCAAAACTATCCCCCGAATTCCAGGATTTTCTTTCAGACATTTTTCCAATTGTAGCCCTAAATCAAAACCAGGTCGTTGCCAGTCTACCCAACCCATAGTATTTCCCCAAATTTCTTGAGTAATTTTTTCACCGTCCTTAGCAGCTGCAATTGCAATTAGTGCGTCAGGATGTAAATGATCAATATGAGCAAAAGGGAGCAGGCCGTGAAGTGGGGTGTCGATCGACGGAGCTCTACTATCCAGATCAAATAGACAGTGGTTAAACAAGCCAACCATTCGATCCTCATCTTCTAAACCTTGGTATACATTTTTTAAATTTCGGAGGCGCTCAGTGTACAGCCCAGCTATACCCGAACGAGTAAGGGTTCCTATATCTCCCCCCGAACCTTTAATCCACATGACCTCTACCTCTTCAGATGTTAAGGGGTCTTTTTCTATGGTTTTACAACTGGTGTTTCCTCCACCATAGTTGGTAATTCTGAGGTCAGCTCCTAAAATATTGGATCGGTATAAAAACAGTTTCACCTGATCGTCTTTTAGATCGTCAGCATGTTTTTCATTCCAGAGGTAGTTGACGTATTGGTAGTCTTTCATGTTTTACTAATTGTTTTCTAAAGGTATTAATTTAGGAGCATTGAGGATGCCTGAGGGAGTAAGATCCCAAATACTCGCATCAAAAGCTTGATAGTCTTTATTGACCATGTTGATTTCATAGAAATTTTTCCATTGCTCTCCGCGAAGTTCCTTTGCTCGTATTCTGTTTGCACCAAGATTGCTTACCTGGATTTTAAGAGTGTGCTCACCAGCACTCAGGGGGGGTAATTTAATTTCAAAAGGATTTGCCCAAACCGTTCCAATATAGTTCCCATCTAACCATATTTTAGCCGATTCCCTGAGGTCATTCAGTTCGAGTAGCCAAGCAGGATATTTATTTTCTTCAATAGAAAAGGAATGGGTATAAACGGCAGTACCGGAAAAGTCTTCATAAATTTTTCCATAGTTTGTCCAAGATTCTAAATGTTCTACTGTTATTGGAGGGGGAAGACTTGGACCTCCTTTTAAAAAACTCAAGTTCCAAGGTCCTTCTAAAACGATAGAGGGAGATGCTTTTTGCGTATATTCCCAACTGGGGAGGGAAGTTTTTGAAGGAACAACTTTTATGAGAATTGAACTTCCCGATTTTAATTCAACTCTTGTGCGCCATTGTCCTTCACTGCGTTTTGTTTCAGCTAGACCAAAAGTTTTATTAAGGGGATCAATTAGAATTGCGTTTTCTGATTGAGCACTCAAAGGAAGCCAAGTCTGTATCGTTTTTGGGGTATGATTTACTACAAAATAGACGGTTTCTTCGGTGCCTTTTCGTCGTATAAATTTCAGTCCTGTATCGACCCATTGTTCGTCTTGAACCCCAGCCCTGGTGAGTTCGGTTTTCCAATCTTGTTTAGAGTACTTTGTTAAATTTTGTTGGGCAAGTAGCAATTTCATTTCATTCGTTTGGTCTAAATAGTTGTGAAACCCTGGGACAGTTTGTGGGAAATCCTCGAAAATAAGCTTTGCTCCTGCCTTTTGGAGTTCAATAAGTTTTTTTAAAGAAGACAAAGAAAGGTGAATTGTTTTTGGAATAATTAAGGCTTTGTATTCTCCACCGGGTAATTTTAATTTTCCATTTACTACTTCTATTTGCTCTAAAAATCGATCGGACACATAATCAAATCCATACCCATGATTGAGTAACCATTGAATGGCTTCATAAAACGGCGTGCCTTTTAGCCAAGTATCTAAATCGTGTATGGCCAATTGCTGCATTTTTCTACCTTGAAGGAAGGAATTAAAAAGATCATGAAATGGCCAGTAAAGGAGTACCTCATTGTCCGGACTACCGGCTTGTAAATAGGATTGAACAGTTGTTATATAATTGAAAAGTTCAGGGACGTCTTCCCAAATGGGATTCGAGGGATGAAAATTTACAGCGGCATAAAATTTCCAACCTGGCCAATCGACTTCTTGAGGACTGTAAGTCGATCCATGAAGAAAAACGTGATTGACCCCATTTAAAAATAAATCATCAACCTCAGGTTTGCATTGAGATAGTGCTGTTTTAAAATGTTCACGCAACCAAGTAAACGACTCTGCTGATACGAGTGGTTTTCCAGCGATATGAGCCGCAGAGGACGAAAAACGAAGCATGGCAGGGTCTGCATCACCATTACGGATGTTTTCTTCTAAACGTCTGAAACCTGTTATGGAATAGGGCATGGATCCAAAAGTTTCGCATTCGGGGATATCTGCTGAAGCGTAAAGATCGATTAATTGACCTGGTGAGCCGTGTGCTTGCAGACGCGTTTTTAAACCTCGATCATGTGCCCAATCGTTCCACGGCTTGTTAAAATCATCCAAAAGCATGTCGGAAAGCGTTTGTCGGTAGTCTGCTTTAATTCGGTTTCCAATGGAATCTGATGTTGTCAGTAAAAGTTGTTTGAGGAATGGTTTGAGATCGTACCCCCTTTTTTGTTCGAAAGCATCAAAGAAATGAGGGCTGAAATCGGTTCCGTAAACTTCATAACTATCATTAAAAACACTTCGGACAGTTCCCTCAATCGATTGAAAAGCTTTACTGTAAGGCTCTACATAATCATTCAGTGCCTCAGTGGAGAAATGATCTAGGGTCCATCCTTCCCCTCCAGGGGAAGATCGTTTTACTTTCTGACCGGTCTTGTCTGCATAAATGAGATAAAGGGAATATGCTTCCTCTTGAGCTGGTCTGAGGAGTTTGTTGTTTTGGATGTTGTTGGTAAGGTCTGTGTAACTATCTGACTTGCTGAAAGCAATTGCAGCGACACAATTAAGATTCGCTTTTATGTTTTCCCTCCAAAGGCTAAGATCGCGATCGAGGGAGTTCCCCTTTTCAATCTCTACGGTTTCAATATGTATTTTGGTAGCAGCAAATTCAACTTCAACTTGTGGGCCACCAAAAGGCCATCCCGTTCCTAGGGTAAGATCCACTTCAAGTCCGAGTCGTTTTGCAGTGGCAAGAGTATGATTCACTTTTTTTATCCACTCTGGAGATAGGTGATCTATAAATTGATCTTCAGCTCCTTTAGCACCATAAATCGATGCAATTTCTACTCCCCCCAAACCTGCTTTTGCAAAGGCTTCTAGAGTAGCCTCTATGCTTTTTTCTTCCACGGCGTTGCCTAACCACCACCATCTTGTCCAAGGTTTAGTAGTAGAATCCACCTCTGGGAAAATAGTTTCAGGCAACGGTTTTTCACAGCCCCCAAAGAGGAAAAGTAGGGGTAAAAGACGGAGAATATTTTTAAGCATTACGTTTGGCAAAATAATTTAAGAATGCAGCTAAACTCAATACGATCATAAGCAATAGGTCCATTCGGAGAGGGCCAAAATGTTGAGGGAATACATTGAGCTGAGTAAGAATAAAAACAAGTAATCCTAATAAAGACATCCAAACCATAAAATTCCCTTGAGGCTTATCGGCTAAAATCCCTAAAATAATGAGTGGACCCATAATCGCCGTTCCCGAAAAACTCAAACGCGCTAAAAGCACTAACTCATCAGAAGCAATGAGGGAAAAGAACAAAGCGGCTATCGCAAAAAAGAGTATAAACAAACGAATGGGACGAAGGGAATCCGACGCTTTTAATTTCATCAAACCTCGAACTTCATTTCCCATGGCAAAAAGTTGCGAATCTGAGGTGGACATGGCAGCAGCAAACAGTCCGATAATGATGAGTGACGCAATTACAGGGCTCTGTTCATCAAGTAAAACGCCTCCTAAAAATTCTGCTGTACTTGCCTCGGCATAATATATGGATCCGTATAATCCAATGATAATTGTAGGCAAAATGACAAGCATTGCAAAAGTTCCAACTGCCACAGCCATACGCTTTAAAGCGTTGTAATCTTTCATAATCACCAAACGGGTGGAAAGTTGGGGTTGAGTTACAGGAATCATAAGGATGGCTATGCAGGATGCAATTAAAAATTGTGGAGTTAGCAATCCTCTGGGCCCCGGTGCTGTTAAAAGTTGTTCGTTTGCAAGCTGTGTTTTTTCAAACAAAGCGGACCAGCCGCCAACTTCATTCAAACAATAGAAAGCGATAAACCAAACCACAACAAGAAGTAAAGTGCCTTGTAAAAAATCCGCATAAATAATAGCTTTCAAACCGCCCAATTCAGAGTAGATCATCATGATGACCACGATCAAAACTGCCCAAATCCAAATGGGAAGAAAATTAGGAAAGGCAGCGTGTAAAAATATTGAGACCCCTCGTATTTGAATAGCAACATAAGGAATCAGGAAAATGAAAATAGCTGCAAAATAGAGGTAACCCACCCATTTGTTTTGATAGCATTTTTGCAATAGGGCAGACATCCCTTGAAAGGCTTGTTTCCCTACTTTTTTTCGTAGATAAAATCCAAACCACAAAATTAAAAACACCATGACCATGTCAGAAAACGTCAAGAAAATCCATGCGCCAACACCATTAACTCGAGAGAAATCAGGCATACCCATCAGAGTAAACGTACTGAACAGGGTAGCGGCAAAAGTCATAAAACCAAGAATCAATCCGATCTTCGCTCCACCCAACATAAAATCATTGGCGGATTGAATTCCTTTTCTACTTCGCCAAGAGAGGAATAGTAAAACACCTATATAGAGCGATCCTAATATCAAGAGCCATTCTAACATTTTTACTTATTTTGATTTCATTTTTTTAAAAACAGTACCGCCCCAAGCGGTCAAAATCACCATAACTATTGAGAGTAATATACTAGACCAAAGGGTAAAGGGCATATTAAAAAGTTGGGGTTCAATATCAGTACTCAATACCCAAGGAGAAAAGGTTAGTCCGGTAAGGAAAAGAACACAGCCTACAATAAAATACCAACGTTTTTTCAATCTACTTTTCATACTATAAATTTTGAATGGTCATCCCTCCATCTATATTGAGGACTTGCCCGGTAGCATAGGGAATTTTACCTGTAGCAAGAGCTGCGACGGCAGTTCCAAGATCCTCTGGTGTTCCCCATCGTTGTTCTAAAGCCAATCCTTGCTCAAATAACCGATCGTATTTTTCAACAACTCCAGCGGTCATGTCGGTTCGGATAACCCCAGGGCGCACTTCATAGACTGGGATGTTGTATTCTCCCAATCGGCTCGCCCAAAGTTTGGTAAGCATAGCTAGACCGGCTTTAGACATACAATATTCTCCACGGTTGGTAGAGACTACCGTGGCAGAAACGGAGGAAATGGTGATTATTGAAAAATGCCCATTTAATGATTTTTCTTTTTGTTCAATCATCCAATTGGCCGCTGCTTGAGTAAGAAAATAGGGCCCTTTAAGGTTAATGTCCATAACCTCCTCATAACTTTCTTCGGTAGCTTCAAGCAGGTCTTTGCGTTCTTTGGGTGCAATTCCAGCATTATTGACCAAAACGTGTAACTGCCCAAATTCTGAACGAATTTGATTCAGTATTTGAGTACGATCCTCAGACTTAGCGATGTTTCCCTGACAATAAAGAATTCGATTGTTTTTTGTTTGTAGGGATTCTAAAACCGTCTTTACCTGATTTTCAGGACGAACTCCATTCAGTGCCAAATCAAATCCTTCTTTTGCCAAGGCCTGGGCAATTCCCAAACCAATGCCTCGTGTTCCGCCTGTAATAAATGCAACTGGATTCATAGTGTTAACTTAGATCGGGTAGGGTTACCCATGTTTTTTTAGCCCAACTTTCCAATCCTTTTTCGGCGAGTTGAACTCCTTTAGCCCCCTCCAACATGTTCCATGGAAAAGGGGTATCGCATACGATGTGTTTTAAAAACAATTCCCATTGTGCTTTGAAAGCATTATCGAAGGTTTCTTGTTCGGGCATCTTACTCCAAGAATTGTAAAAATCTATTGGATTTGGAATGTCTGGATTCCATACCGGTTTAGGGGTGTTGCCATAGGTTTGTGTCCAACAATCTCTAAGACCTACCAATGCAGAACCTTTGGTACCATCTACTTGCATGGTGAGAAGGTCGTCCCTTCGAACTCGGGTAGTCCATGAAGAATTGAATTGGGCAACTATTCCACCTTCCAATTCAAACGTTGCATAAGCGGCATCATCTGCAGTACATTTATAGGGATTTCCTTGTTCGTCAATACGTTCAGGAATGTGTGTTGCTCCCAAGCAAAAAACCCCTTTGACAGCACCAAATAAATGATCTAATACATATCTCCAATGGCATAGCATGTCGACAATAATACCGCCATCGTCTTCTTTTCTATAGTTCCAGCTGGGTCGTTGTGCAGGAACCGAATGCCCTTCAAAAACCCAATAACCGAAATCGCCTTTCACGGATAAAATTTCTCCAAAAAAATCATTTTGCATCAATCGTTTGAGTTTAAGTAAACCTGGGAGCCACAATTTGTCTTGAACTACACCGTGTTTGACTCCCGCTTTTTCACAAGCATGATAAAGATCTAAAGCAATTTTTGTTTCTGTAGCGACAGGTTTTTCACAGTAAATGTGTTTTCCTTTAGCCACCGCTTTCAAAATTGCATCGGCACGTCGACCCGTGGTTTGTGCATCAAAGTACACTGAATACTTGGAGTCGTCAAGCACGCTGTCAAGGTTGGTAGTCCATTTTTGTATCCCAGTTCGTTCGGCTAGTTTTCTTAATTTGGTTTCGTTTCTTCCAACCAATACAACCTCAGGCATAATGACTTCCTCTGCATTAATTTGGACTCCTCCCTGATCGATAATGGCCACCATAGACCGGATCAGGTGTTGATTTGTTCCCATTCGGCCCGTGACGCCGTTCATGATAATTCCTATCGTATGTATTTTCATTGATTTGTTATGTGTAGTGAATATAAGCGTGTTTAATTTTTTCCAAAAATTCAGTTTGATTTTGTTTCCATAAGCGTTCTGAAAATATTTCAACTTCTATAGGTCCCTGGAAGCCTGCTGCTTCAACCCATTGACGAATTTGTTTCACAGGAATACAACCTTCCCCCATTAGTCCTCGGTCAGTCAATAAATCTAGGGTAGGTGTTCTCCAGTCGCAAACATGGAAAGCGAAAATGTTGTTGTGTTTACCACAGCGATCTATTTCTTGTTTCAGATCCTGATCCCACCAAAGGTGGTACACATCAATGGCGATGCCAACAAAGGGATCATTTATGGACTCAGCCAAATCATTGGCTTGTCCCAGACTAACGATGGCAGATTTATCCCCTGCATACATGGGATGTAGAGGTTCAATTGCAAGTCGAACATTAGCTGATTGTGCATAGGGTAGAATTGCTTGAATTCCTTCTTTAATTTGTTCGCGTGAAGTTTCTAAACCCTGTTCTGGGTCAGCACCACAAACGAGTACAATCAGAGGTGCACCTAGTGCTGCTGCTTCCTCAATAGCCTTTTTATTCTCTTCTATCGCTTCTTGTCTTTTTGATTTGGAAACGGAAGCAAAGAATCCTCCACGAACCAAAGAAGTGACTTGCAGATGATGTTTTTCTAATTCCGATTTAACCTCCTTGAGGTTTTGATTTTCCAAAAGATGTCGCCAGATTGAAATGTGTTGAATTCCTGCCTGATGATATGCGGTTATACACGCATTCAAATCCCAAGGTTTGGTAGTTTGAGTATGTACACAAAGGCGACTTAAATCGTTAGTTGCTTTCATTTAAATAGGGTTTATTGCATCCCGTTGGTAAATTGTAAATAGGGTTCGTTAACAATGATTTTTTGAACGTATAGAGCAACTTCCCTTAGGTGGTAATCCCCCCACATGCAGGACTCCCCATGGGCAACTTTACTTCCTTTTGGAACGTAGTCCCAGCCGTTGGGCTGATGGTAAATGCTATGAAGTAAAAGACCTTGATGGCTTTCGTCTGTGCTTAAATAGGGCTCTTCCAAAAGAGAATTGACTACGGTCAGTCCAGCCTGGATGTAATGTTGTCCTTTGGTATTTCCTTTATTTTTTAAATACTTTCCAAAACGGAGAAGTCCTTGAGCAGCAATTGCAGCTCCTGAACTATCAACAGGTTCCCAGTTGTTGTAGGGGTCTGCGGGTTGATCGAGATAAGCGCCAATCTTATCTAAATTAGGCGCACCGGTATCCCAATAACAAACGCCACAGCTGGGGGTGTTTTTTATATAAAAATCACATGTAGCTTGAGCGGCTTTTTCCAAAATGGCGATACAATTCTCTTTTCCCCCTAAGTTGTCAAAAGCAACCTCATTAAGTTGCGACAAAGCTTCGAGTTCCTCGGAGAATCCTGTCATTGCCCATGCCAATCCACGTGTCCATGTAGAAAACCCAGAATAGCCTTGTTGTGTATTCGGACAGCGGTACTGACCATCCTTGGTATTGAAGATACTTTCGTGAGCCGTCCGACCCCATTCGTCATAGGTATCTCTCCCTTCACCGTAATAGATAGCGTATTTTGCAGTAGCGAACATATGCTGTAGGGCTCGTTCTAACAAATTAATTTTTTTATCTCCTTCGGCATGATAACTATGTCCCAATAAATGAGAAGCTACCAAAATTCGACACGATCGGATGGTATCCACAAATAAAGATTGTGGGCCATTAAAGGAATGGATAAATCCACCTTCAGGGATCGAGGTCCATCGAGAAGCCTGAACGGCTCCTGATATTTTTATAGCAAGTTTATAAAATTCTTTTTCCCAGTCATTTTCTGGTATTTTTCCTTCATGCATCAGACGAAGTAAATTACCATAGGTACTCAGGTTGTTGAATCCGTGATCGTGAACACCCGTATGGCTTACGTGTGGTGCCATTTTATCGATCGTATTCCGTATGGATTGAGCTAAAGCTTTTTGATCTCCGGTGGCGTCAAATTGTAATACACCGGATCCGAATTGGAAACCATGCGTCCACTCTGTCCAGCCTCTTGAGGTATATACACCATTTTCTGTAAAAACAGGGGCTCCATTTTTTTGATCGTAATTTTTTTCTATGGAATGAATTTTTTGAGCAGAAAGTTCCCAAAATCGAGCTAGTTTTTCTTTTAAATCTGAGGGTTGCAGTGTGTCTTGTATTTTGATCATAGTGTGTTTAAAAATGTATTTTCTAAAGAGCGTTAACGTTAACGAATATAATATTTCTCTTTTTTATGATCGTCTATTTTAAAAAAGATTTGCATTTTTATTTCGTTTTAATCTCTAACTAACTCCTCCGATATGCCGCAAAAAGGGTTTTTAATGTATCTCAAAAGAGGTGCTGAAAAGGAATATAAAATTCGTCATGATAACTTATGGCCCGAGCTACAAGCGCTTTTAAAAGCCTATGGAATCTCAAATTATTCAATTTTTTTGGATTCCGAAACGGGAATTTTATTTGCCTCACTGGATTGTCCGGAAAATTATGATGAAAATGGTTTAGCAAAGGAAGCCGTTATGCAAAAGTGGTGGGGCTATATGGAGGAGTTGATGGAAACGGAGTCCAACGCTGCACCTAAAACCAAACCTTTGGAGCAGGTTTTTTATTTAAAATAAATTGATTTTTATTTTTCTGTAAGATTTTTTCTTTAGGTTTAGGAAAGCAGTAGGTTCTCTCCGGGCATTTATTTTTGTTACCTTTAAGCCATGATGAAAACATTCGTTATTACTGGTTCAAGTCGTGGTATTGGGCATGCTTTGGTAAACCTTGCGCTAGATGCTGGGCACTGTGTTTATGCACTTTCACGAAATACGCAATCTCTTAAAAAAACGAATCGGCTTTATCCTATTTCCATAGACCTAACCGATGAAAAAGCAATAGTAACTTTTTCCAAGCAACTTCAAGAGGAAGGAATAAAAATTGATGCTTTGATTAATAATGCAGGGGCTTTAGTCAATAAACCCTTTCGAGAAACTACGGTGGTTGATTTTGAATCGGTTTTTCGCGTAAATGTATTTGGATTAGCTTCTTTAACACGAGCATTATTACCCTTCATTGCGCTTAAGGGGCATGTGGTGAATATTAGCAGTATGGGAGGAATTGATGGCAGTTCAAAGTTCCCTGGGTTAGCCGCATATAGCAGTAGTAAAGGTGCGGTCAATATTCTTACCGAATTATTGGCAGAGGAGTACAAAGAGACCGGACCCTCTTTTAATGCCCTGGCCTTAGGAGCTGTTCAAACAGAGATGTTAGCAGCAGCATTTCCAGGTTTTAAAGCACCACTTTCTGCTCAAGAAATGGCAAGCTATGTGCTTCAATTTGCTCTCGAAGGTCAAAAGTTTTATAACGGCAAAATCTTAGCAGTTTCCTCTACAACACCCTAAATGTTTTTATGGAAAAACTTTTGTCATTTATTCCGACTCAAGCGCAAGCACAAGTTCAAGAAGTACTCCAAGGAGCTCATGTCAACATCAAGATTACCAAAAAACGGCAGACCAAACACGGCGATTTCAGAAAGCTTCCCAATGGGAATGCAGTAATCACACTGAATGCTACTTCTAATCCTTATCGATTTTTAATTACGTTACTGCATGAATTGGCTCATTTTAAAGTTTCCCAAAAGCAATTCTTTAGATCAAAGCCCCACGGAATAGAATGGAAAAAAGCCTATAGAGAAACGCTACTGCCTTTTTTAAATCCTATAATTTTTCCAGAGCCCTTATGCAGTTTGTTGGCTCACCATATGAAAAATCCAAAAGCGAGTACGGATCGAGATTTTAAATTAGTCATGGCATTACGAGCATATGATCCTGAAACGGAGCATACTCCAATTTTTGAATTAAAAGAAGGCCAAGAATTTCAATTAGAGAATGGTAGAGCTTTTGTAAAATTAAAGAAAAGGCGGACACGTTTCGAGTGCAGAGAACTCCATAGCGGGAAAATTTACCTATTTAGTCCTCATGCAGAGGTTGTTCCTGTCTGATCGTCCTTAAGATAGACCTCTCGAACTTTTTTAAACAAATCTGAAGAATAGACAAAATTTGTTACGGCTTCGTTATCTGTATTAAAGATGTCTTTTTTGGTTCCTTCCCAAGCTTTTAGTCCGTTTTTTAAAAAGACTATTTTCTCACCGATTTCCATAACGGAGTTCATGTCGTGGGTATTGATTACCGTTGTGATGTTGTATTCCTCTGTGATTTCTTTTATCAAATTATCGATAATAATCGCTGTTTTTGGATCCAATCCTGAGTTGGGTTCATCACAAAACAAGTATTTTGGATTCATAACAATAGCACGTGCAATAGCGACTCTTTTCTTCATTCCTCCAGAAATTTCATCAGGAAGTTTGTCGTTGGCATTGATAAGGTTCACCCGTTTGATTACGGAATTGACTCGATCTCGGATTTCTTCATCTCCTTTTTGGGTAAACATTTGCATGGGGAACATAATGTTTTCCTCCACCGTCATGGAATCAAACAAAGCACTCCCTTGAAAAACCATACCCATTTCTTGTCGTAGTATGGTTCGTTCTTTGAGATTCATTTTTTTTAGCCTTTTTCCTTCGAATAGGATTTTTCCAGAATCGGCTTGAAACAGGCCTAAAAGGCATTTTAAGAAGACCGTTTTACCCGAGCCACTTTGACCGATGATCAAATTGGTTTTTCCTTTTTCAAAAACAGTGGATATCCCTTTTAGAACTTGTGTTCCGTCAAAGGATTTGGTTATGTTTTCTACTTCTATCATCTAGGCGAGGATCAGTTGGGTGATTAGATAGTTTACAAGAATGATGGCAACACTTGTCCAAACAAAAGAAACTGTACTTGCTTTTCCCACTTCAAGCGCTCCTCCTGTCATAAAGTATCCATGGTAGGAGGGAATAGTTGCTAAAATAAATGAAAAGAAAAAGGTTTTGATAAACGCATAGGTGACGTGAAATGGAATAAAATCGGTTTGTATTCCTTCTATAAATTCTGTACTGGACGAAAAGCCACCGTAAACGCAGGCAATATATCCCCCAAAAATCCCTAAAAACATAGAAAGAGAAATAATCAGTGGATACAACGAGAGGGCAACAATTTTTGGAAAGATGAGGTAATTGTAGGTATTGATTCCCATTACTTCGAGTGCGTCAATTTGTTCAGTCACTCGCATGGTTCCGATACTTGAGGTGATGTATGAACCAACCTTCCCCGCCATAATAATTGAGATAAAAGTCGGTGCAAATTCTAAAATAACAGATTGTCTTGTTGCAAAACCAATTAAATTTTTTGGAAGTAAAGGGTTTTCAAGATTCAAAGCTGTTTGTATAGCAACAACCCCTCCCACAAAAAAAGAGATGAAGGAAACAATCCCTAAAGAACCAATGATTAGGGTATCAATGTCTTTTAAAATAAGTTGTTTTAGAATTTTCCATTTAGTAAATTTTCCAAAAACACTCTTAAGCATCAGGAAGTAAATACCAATTTTAGATAGGATTTTCATACCCTCCCAAAGGTAGTAATTTTAACTAAAATGTATTTGAGAGAAAACACAAATTATTCGTTAGATTCTGTAGGTAATGGCGTTGATATTCATCCCCGCGCCTACAGAAGCAAAAAGGATCAAATCACCTTTGTGCAATTCGTGACCTTTATAGTTTTCTTTTCGGATAAGATCGAATAAGGTGGGTACTGTAGCGACAGAGCTGTTTCCGAATTCTTGAATATTCATAGGTAATACACCTTCAGGCATTGGTTTTTTATACAAACGATACAAACGCTTGATAATGGCATCGTCCATTTTAAGATTTGCCTGATGAATGAATATTTTTTTAACGTTGTCTATAGACTCTCCTGAAGCATCCAAACAATGCTGAATCGCTGAGGGGACATGACTTAGAGCGAATTCATAGACTTTTCGTCCGTGCATTTTAATGTATTTGGTTCCCTGACCACTCTGATTTGAAGGGCCGTAAAAAATGTAATCGGCTTCTCCATCGAAAGTATAGGTAACTGTTTTATGAGATAAAATTCCACCTTCTTCTTGGCTTTCCTCGATAACCGTTGCTCCGGCACCGTCAGCATAAATCATGGAATCCCGATCGGTTTGATCCAAAACTCGAGAAAGCGTATCCGCACCAATAACCAAACATTTTTTAGCCATACCCGCCTTAATGAAGGCTTTCGCTTGAATTACTCCTTCCACCCAACCTGGACAGCCAAACAAAATATCATAAGCTACACAGTTTGGATTTTTGATCCGAAGTCCTGCTTTGATTTTCGCTGCTAAACAGGGAAGCGTATTGACTTGATTGGAGTTTAGGGCAATATCCCCTACGTTGTGGGCAACAATAATATAATCCAAAGTTTCAGGGTCTACTTTGGCATCCTCTATAGCTCGATTTGAAGCAACGATGGCTATATCTATTACGGTTTCATCGTTTTTAATATAACGACGTTGTTCAATTCCAGTGATGGCCTTAAACTTTTCAATGATCTCTTCATTGGGATTTGAGATCGGATTCCCCTCAGCATCATAAAACGAGTTTTGAGAAAACCCAGAATTGTTCTGAATTTGTTGAGGAATACTACTTCCGCTACCTGTGATTTTTACATTCATAATGGTTGAACGAAAGTACTTCTTTGAGGACAAGTTAGCATACTAAAGCTTAAAATTGCTACGAAGCCTAAAGGACTTAAAAAAGTTGATTTATACAAAAGTGAAAAACATCTATTTATTGAAAATCAGCTGTTTATATAGGATTCTATTGGTGAACAACTGCATACTAAATTACGGTCTCCATAGGCTTCATCCACTCGTCTGACACTAGGCCAAAATTTATTTTCATAAACAAATTCTAATGGAAATGCTGCTTTTTGTCTTGAATAGGGAAATTCCCAAACATCAGCAGTAATCATCGCCAAGGTATGGGGAGCATTTTTTAACAAAGCGTGATCATTAGGATTATCGGATGCAATTTCCATTCGGATTGAAATCATCGCATCACAAAAACGATCAATTTCAGCTAAATTTTCGCTTTCTGTGGGTTCTATCATCATGGTTCCTGCTACAGGGAAAGAAACCGTTGGTGCGTGAAATCCATAATCCATCAATCGTTTAGCAATATCCGTAACTTCAATATTGTACTCCTTAAAGGGACGACAGTCGATGATGAGTTCGTGAGCGGCTCTTCCTTTTTCTCCTGTGTAAAGAATTTGATAAGCACCTTCGATGCGCTTTTGAATGTAGTTTGCATTCAAAATGGCAATTTCAGTTGCTTTTCTGAGTCCAGAAGCTCCAAGCATTTTAATATACCCATAGGAAATTAAGCACGCCAATGCAGAGCCAAAAGGAGCTCCTGAAATGGAGGTTATCGCTTGAGTTCCACCTGTTGAAATCACTGGATTTCCAGGTAAAAAGGGAGCTAAATGTTGAGCAACGCAAATGGGTCCAACACCAGGACCTCCTCCACCGTGAGGAATGGCGAATGTTTTGTGTAAATTTAAATGACATACGTCTGCACCAATTGCTGCTGGACTGGTTAAGCCTACCTGAGCATTCATATTGGCACCATCCATATAGACCTGTCCTCCACAATCGTGTATCAGTTTGGTAATGTCTTTGATTTTAGTTTCAAAAACACCGTGGGTACTGGGATAGGTAATCATCAATCCAGCTAGATTGTCTTGGTGCTGTATTGCTTTTTGATGAAGATCTTCCCAATCAATATTACCTCTTTCATCGGTTCCAGTAACGACTACTTGCATTCCAGCCATAACAGCGGAAGCAGGATTGGTTCCATGAGCAGAGGCAGGGATTAAACATATATTTCGATGACTTTCATTCCTTGATTCGTGATAAGCACGAATGACCATTAAGCCAGCATACTCTCCTTGTGCTCCAGAATTAGGTTGTAGGGATGTTGCCGCAAAACCAGTAACCACATTGAGTTGTTGGGTTAGTTGCGCAAGCATTTCATGATACCCTTGGGCTTGTTCTACAGGAACAAAAGGGTGGATGCCCCCCCAGTTAGGATCGCTCAAAGGTAACATTTCACTT
>Ga0209137_1000090_pt1 | contig 99639 bp, 92 predicted proteins | sample SaaInl5LU_22_DNA_FD_184642 | JGI IMG/M metagenome (GOLD analysis project Ga0209137, IMG submission 184642) | Marine microbial communities from expanding oxygen minimum zones in the Saanich Inlet - ESP_105LU_22_DNA (SPAdes) (version 2) | ecosystem: Environmental > Aquatic > Marine > Intertidal...
ATGTGAGGGCATGTCTCGAATTGAATATGGCAATACGGGGCGAATGATTGAATGCGATCTGTGCAGCCGAACGGGTCCGATGCGCTGGCGCGCGCAGGCACGAAAGCCGTGCGGGCGTGGCCCGCCAAGATGCGCAAATGCCGTTTGTTCTTTGCAAACTCATGACCTGCCGCTTCGACACCCAACACAACACGTTTGCCGGCCAAGGGTGTTGAAACCTCCTCGATACACATTTGATCATCATCTTTTGGGCGTTATTTGCCTAAAGATAAAATATGACGATCATTCGCGTCATGGAAGCATGTTTTGCGTTTTCTGACGGGGTGACCACGTTTTGTGGTATATCTGCGGCATAGATAGCGAGTTGACCCACGGCTGTTCGGGGGCGAAAACGCGCCATGGCGCGATCCGCCGACTAGCCGAGCATCGCCATTGCTGCGCCCGTCAGGGCCGCGCTGAGGACAACCAGCCATGGTGGGCAGCGCCAGATCGGCAGCAAGATCAAACAGACCAAGGCAAGCGCCAGATCCCCCAGATCACCGATGGCCGCTGTAAAGACCGGATCATAAAGCGCAGCACCAAGCACGCCCACAACGGCGGCATTTGTCCCGCGCATCACGGCTTGCGCCGATGGTTGGCTGCGCAATTGGGCCCAATGCGGCAAAGCCGCGATCAAGATAAGAAAGCCGGGGGCAAAGATGGCAAGGCTGGCGATCACTGCACCGACCAACCCATTGGGCGCCGGCCCTTGCACGGCACCCAGATAGGTGGCGAAGGTGAAAAGCGGCCCCGGCACAGCTTGGGTCGCGCCATAGCCTGCGAGGAATGCATCCGTGCTGACCCAGCCACGCGCGACTGTTTCGGCCTCCAACAAGGGCAAGACGACATGGCCGCCTCCAAAGACCAAGGCCCCAGCCCGCACAAAGCCGTCGAGCATGGCGAAAAGTTGCGACAAATCGGCCAAGAGCGGCAACAGCGCGATCAATCCGGCGAAAACGATCAGCGCGCCGATACTTTGCCCCCGTGTCACGGTGATGCTTAGTGATGTATGCGCCACGTCGCGTTCGGGCCGGATCAGGGCGGCCCCGGCCAAAGCCCCAAGCACGATGGCCCCTAACATCCCCAAAACACCCGGAACAGCGGCCAAGCATATCACCGCGCCCACCGCGATGCTCGCCCGCATGCGGTCGGGGCATAGGCTGCGCGCCATGCCCAATACCGCTTGGGCCACGATCGCCACCGCCACGATCTTGAGCCCGTTGATCGCACCCGTGGCTATCGGGCCGGAGAGGAGCGGCATCATCTGGGCAAAGGCCAAGAGCAGCAGCGCAGAGGGCAGTGTGAACCCGATGAAGGCCGCAAGCGCCCCCAGCCAACCCGCCCGCATCAAACCCAGCGCAAAGCCCACTTGGCTGGACGCAGGGCCGGGCAGAAATTGGCACAGCGCGACAAGATCGGCATAGGTCGCATCATCGAGCCAGCGGCGACGTTCCACGAATTCCGTCCGGAAATAGCCCAGATGCGCGATCGGTCCGCCGAAGCTTGTCAGCCCCAGCTTCAGGAATGCCCCGAATACCGCGACCGGGCTTGCCTTTGATGGCCTGTCTTGAGCGGGCTGGTCAGCCATGGGCGTCGTCGTCGCGTTGGGTCGATCTGATGCCTTGTGTGATCAAGGGCCATGTCATTTCGGTGACACTCCACGACGCGGCGCGGCAAAGCGGGTTTGATGCAAGATAACGCCCTCTGCGTCCACCGTCAGGCGCAAGACTTGATCGGCATGATAAAGCGTCAGCCGCCAGCGCCCGGCATCCGCCTCGGTTCCCATTTCGGTCTTGCTCGTGATTTGACCGTTCCGCATCAGCTCGGGCACTGCGCTTGCGGCAAGGCCGAAGCGCGCGGCGATCAACGCGGCCGGGATCACGAAGCGGCCATCTTCGCGCGTCAATCGCGTGGTGCCGGTAGGATCATCGGCTTGGTTCATGCCTGTCTCTTGCATCATGGCCCCCTTGGTGATCGGCAATCCGCATGGGATGCCTAGTCCCTTGCCGGGATGCATGGCAAGTGCGGCTCTCTTGACCACAGCCCCCCGCGCGGGGCACCACAGCAGGGACAGAGCCAAGGGGCCGCCGATGCAGACCGATCACGCCACCACCCATGACGCGCTCGAAGACCCGCGCAATGCCGACATCCTGATCTACATCAACGGCGCGCTAAAGCCCCGCGCCGAGGCGACCGTGTCGGTCTATGACAGCGGCTTCCTTCTGGGCGACGGCATGTGGGAGGGGATGCGCCTTTACGATGGCGTCTGGGCCTTTTTCGACGAACACATGGACCGCTTTTTCGACAGCTGCAAAGCCGTGAGCCTTGATGTCGGGATGGATCGCGCGGGCATTTTCGAGGCGCTCGAGATGACGCGGCGGGCAAACGGTATGGTCACGGATGTGCATTGCCGCCTGATGCTGACCCGTGGTGTCAAAGTGCGGCCCTTCCAGCACCCGTCACTGTCGCGGTCAGGGCCGACGCTGGTGATCATCATGGAACATTCCAAGCCCGTGGATCGGCTACAGGGCGCGGGCATCAGGTTGGCGACCGTGCCGCAGGTGCGCGGCCTGCCGATGAGCCAAGACGCGAAATACAATTCGCATTCCAAGCTCAACTGCGTTCTGGCCTGTCTTCAGGCCGAACAGGCGGGCGCGGACGAGGCCTTGATGCTCGACCCGCATGGCTTCGTGAACACGACCAATGCCTGCAATTTCTTCATCGTGCGCAAGGGCGAGGTTTGGACCTCGACCGGGGATTACTGCATGAATGGCGTCACGCGGCAAAAGGTGATCGACCTGTGCCGCGCAGACGGCATCCCGGTGTTCGAGCGGAACTATTCCCTGTTCGAGGTGCATGGCGCCGAGGAGGCGTTTTTGACCGGCACATTCGGCGCGCAGACGCCCGTGGCCGCGATTGACGGCAAGCCGGTGGGCGATGGGTCGCGCCCCGTGACCGCACGGATACAGGCGCTCTATAAGCAGGCCGTGGCGGAATATGTGGCCGCGCGGCGGTAGCGTTTTGCAACACGCAAACCTGCAGATTTCTGATCCGGAAAACTGCAGGTTTGCGCCCGCCTTACAGCCGTTCCACCTCGACCAGCGCCGAATGGGCGCTTGTCCCTTGGCCTAGCCGCGAGGTGCCCACATCACGGGTCAGCACATTGGGGTTGCCATTGGCATCCATATTGCTGCCCGGCGCACCGAACCACGCGCCCGTGGGCAAGGCCACGACACCGGTCAGGATATCGCCCGTCACCCGCGCCCGCGCGCGGACCGCACCGCGCGCATTGAACACCCGCACCAGATCGCCCGAGGCAATCCCACGGGGTGCTGCGTCATCTTCGTGGATCAAGATCGTCTCGGGCCGCGCACCAGCCACATCGGCCAAGGCAGCCTCGAGTTGGGAGTGCAGCTTGTCGCCCGGTTGCGGTGAGACAAGGTGCAAAGGCGCAGCCGTGGTGGCCGCGCCGGGCCATTCCTTGGGCGGCAACCAGACCGGGTGGCCGGGGCAGTCGTCATAGCCAAAGCTGTCGATGCGCTCCGAGAAGATCTCGATCTTGCCCGATGGGGTCTTGAGCGGCGCCGCCTCTGGGTCGGCGCGAAAGCGGCGCAAAACGGGCTTGGGCTGTTCATCGGTTGCCAGATCGAGCTTGACCCAATTCATCGCGCGCAAGGCGTCCAGACTTGGCACAGCGATGCCGATTTCGGCCCCCCGCGCTGTGATCCCCGCGTAAAGATGGGCGATCCAAGCGGCGGGATCGCGCCCTTCGGTAAAAGCATCGCCCACGCCAAGACGTTCGGCCAGCCCCGCGAAAATCGCGTAATCGTCGCGCGCCTCACCCACGGGCGGGATGAGTTGCGGCATATGGAACAGGTAATCATCAAGCGGGCTACGCCCAATATCCTCGCGCTCATAGGGGGTAGTGGCGGGGAACACGATATCGGCGCGCTGGGCGGTCGCGGTCCACCACGGCTCGTTCACGATGATGGTTTCGGGCCGCGTCCATGCCGCATGCAGGCGGTTCAGGTCTTGGTGGTGGTGGAACGGGTTTCCCCCCGCCCAATAGACCAGCCGGATATCGGGATAGGTCCGGCGCTCGCCGTTGAAGTCATAGGGCTGGCCGGGGTTGAGCAGCATATCGGCGACACGCGCCACCGGGATCACATCGCTGACCTTGTTGCCGCCCTGCGGCAGGGTCATGCCGCCCAATGGCTTGAAATCCTTGCCGATGCCGCCGATGGCGCCGTAGCCATAGCCGACCCCGCCACCGGGCAGGCCGATCTGGCCCAGCATCGCGGCAAGCACAGCGGACATCCAATAGGGTTGTTCGCCATGCTCGGCGCGTTGCAGCGACCAAGCCACCGTGATCAGCGTGCGCGTGCTTGCCATGCGGCGGGCAAGGGTGCGCGTCTGCTCCGGGCTGATGCCCGTGAGCGGCGCGGCCCATTCCGGGGATTTGGGCGTGCCATCCACCTCGCCCTTCAGATAGGGGCGGAAGCGGTCATAGCCCGTGGTGTAGCGGTCGAGGAAGGCGTGATCGGCCAGCCCTTCGGCCTCCAGCACATGGGCCAGCGCCAGCATCAGCGCGGTATCCGATCCGGGGCGGCAAGGGAGCCAGTCGCACCCTTCGGGGGCGTCGCCCCGCTGCGGCCCGATATTGATGCGCGTCATGCCCTTTTCGGCGAAACGGTCGAACCATCCGGCGGTCTGGTGCTCGGTGATCCCGCCCATCGAGACCATCGAATTCTTGGGGTTGATGCCACCGAACATGACCAGCGTCTCGGTGTGCTGGGCGATGGTGGCGTAGCTGTCCTGCACCTCGTAGGTCAGCGTCAGGAAATTCTCGCCGAAGACATGGGGCATGATGGATTGCGCGCAGCCGGTGGAATAGCTTCCGAAACTCGCCACATAGCCGCCGATCATATTGAGAAAGCGATGCACTTGGCCTTGGGCGTGATGGAACCGCCCGGCGGACGCCCAGCCGTAAGAGCCGCCATAGATCGCGCTGTTGCCATGCGCCTTGCGGATGCGGTCGATCTCGGCTGCCGCGATATCCAGCGCCTCGTCCCATGGGGGGGTGACGTAATCACCGTCGCCCCGGCCCGCCCGGTCGCGGGTTGCAAGCCATGCGCGGCGCACCGATGGCCGCGCCACGCGGGAGGCGTGATGCACAGCCGCGGGCAGGATCGCGGGGATCGCCGGTGGCGATGGATCGGGGCCGAAGGGATGGGTCGCGATAATCCGATCCCCTTCGGTTTCGACCTCGAAGGCACCCCAATGGCTTGAGGTCACGCGCCTTTGTCGCTTGTTGCCGTCCATATCCCACCCCCGCTGTTGCGCCGAGCTTAGCGCGCCGCCGCGGGCGGGGGAATGGCCCCCTTGCGCCGGGCGTCACGGGGCGGCATCACTTCACCCAAAGGGAGCGCGCGTATGACCATCAAGGTGGCGATCAACGGCTTTGGGCGCATCGGGCGATCGGTCTTGCGCGCCTGGCTGGGCGGCGGTTGGCCCGAGATCGAGATCGTGGCGCTCAACGACATCGCGCCCCTGAAAACCTGTGCCTATCTGTTCCAATATGACAGCGTCTTCGGTCCTTGGCCCGAGGAGGTCACGGCGGGCGAGGGTGTTCTGCGGATCGGCGCGCGCAGTTTGCCCTTTACCCAAGTGCCCGATCTGGCGCTTTTGGACCTGTCGGGCATCGATGTGGTGATGGAATGCACCGGCCTTGCCCGCACGCGGAGTTTCGCCGAAGCGGGTCTTGATGCAGGCGCAGGCCGGGTGCTGGTCTCGGGTCCATCGCCAGAGGCGGATGTGACCGTGGTGCTGGGGGCCAATGATGCCGCGCTGATGCCCGTCCATCGGATCGTGTCCAATGCATCTTGCACCACCAATGCGGTGGCCCCTCTGGCGGCGATGATCGACGCGGAATGGGGGCTGGAGTCGGCGCTGTTGACCACGGTGCATTGCTACACGGGCAGCCAACCCACGGTCGATCAGCCGATGGGCGATGATTTCGCGCGAAGCCGTGCCGCAGCGCTGAGCATGGTGCCGACCACGACCAGTGCGGCCACGCTGGTCGATGTGGTGCTGCCGCATTTGGCAGGGCGGATCACCGGGTCGGCAGTGCGGGTGCCGGTGGCCTCGGTCTCTTGTGTTGATCTGGCCGTGATCACCCGACAGCGGCCGCAGGCCGAGGAGGCCGTGGCCTTTTTCCGTGACCGCGCAGGGCCGATCGTGGGCTTCACGGGTCAAACGCTGGTCTCGACCGATCTGCGCGCCCGCCCCGAGTCGGTGATCTTGCAGGGGCCCGAGATCAAACGCGCCAAGGGTGGCATGCTGCGCGTCTTTGGCTGGTATGACAATGAATGGGGCTTTTCCTGCCGGATGCTGGATCTGGCCCGCAAGATGGGAGCGATGCGATGAACGATTGGCAGACATGGCAGCGGCAGGGCAATTTTATCGGCGGCGCATGGGTGGGGGCCGAGAGCGGCAAGACCATCGATGTGACCAATCCCGCGACGGGCGAGGTGATCGGCACGGTTCCCGCTTGCGGTGCGGCGGAAACCCACCGCGCGATCGACGCCGCCGCGTCGGCCTTTCAGACCTTCTCCGCGATGGACCTGATGAGCCGCGTGGGTCTGCTTTGGAAGCTGCATGATGCGCTGATGGACAACCAAGCGGCGCTCGCCGCGCTTTTGACCATCGAGATGGGCAAACCCTTGGCCGAGGCGATGGGCGAGATCGCCATCGGCGCGCAATATGTCCGCTGGTTCGCGGAAGAGGCGCGGAGGGCAAAGGGCGAGATCGTCCCCGCCGGGGTGAACGGCCGCCGCATCCTTGTGACCAAGCACCCGGTGGGTGTGGTGGGCATGATCACGCCGTGGAATTTCCCCTCGTCGATGTTGGCGCGCAAGCTTGCCCCTGCCTTGGCGGTGGGCTGCAAAGTTGTCGCCAAGCCCGCAACCGCCACGCCCTATAGCGGGCTGGCATGGGCCGCGCTGGCCGAGGAGGTGGGCTATCCGGCGGGCGTGATCAATATCGTCACGGGATCGGCCCGCGCGATTGCAGGCGCGATGATGGCACGTTCCGAGCTGCGCAAGGTGACCTTCACCGGGTCGACCGAGGTGGGTAAGGAGCTGATCCGCGCCTCGGCCGATACGGTCAAGAAGGTCTCGATGGAATTGGGCGGCAACGCGCCCTTTATCGTCTTTGACGATGCCGATCTCGATGCGGCGGTCGAGGGAGCGATCGTGTCGAAATACCGCAATTCCGGCCAAACCTGTGTCTGCGCCAACCGCATCTATGTGCAGACAGGCGTCCATGATGCCTTTGTTGCCAAGCTGGTCGAAAAAACCCGCGCGCTGAAGGTGGGTGATGGGCGCGAGGCAGGCGTGGCCCAAGGCCCGCTGATCGACGCAAGCGCGGTGGCCAAGGTCGAGGAGCTTCTTGATGACGCCAAGGCCAAGGGCGCGACGGTCGTGCTGGGCGGCGCGCGCCACCAGCTGGGCGGCACCTTTTTCCAGCCCACCGTGTTGACGGGGGCGACGCAGGACATGAGTTTTGCGCGCGAAGAGATTTTCGGCCCCCTTGCCCCCGTCTTCCGCTTCGAGACCGAAGAAGAGGTGATCGGCATGGCCAATGCCACCGAATTTGGCCTCGCATCCTACGTCTACACCCGCGATCTGGGCCGTGCCTTTCGGCTGAACGAACGGCTGGCCTACGGCATGATCGGCATCAATTCGGGGTTGATCACGACAGTCGAGGCCCCCTTTGGCGGGGTCAAGGAATCGGGTCTTGGCAAGGAAGGCGGGAGCCAAGGGCTCGAGGATTATCTCGACACCAAATATGCCTGTATCGATGGAATCTGACCCGCGCTGTTCGGGCCGCTGCCGCATGTTGCGCCCGGCGGTGGCCTCCGGCGGGGATATTTCAGAAACGAAGAAGCGGGTCACGCGCCGTAGCGGATACCATCGGCGATGAGTTGCAGCCTTTGGCGGGCGATGGGTTTGCCCTTGGCATCGCGCGCGGTGCGGGTCAGCACGAGAAGCGCGGTATAGCGGTCGCAGGCCAGCGCGACGGAGGCGCTCATCGTCGTCACGGCGGCGGTGATATCTTCGTCGATGTGATCGCATACGATCCCCGCATCTTGCAAAAGCGCGGCAAGATCGGGATCGGCATCTTCGTCGATGACGGGCAAGAGCACCTCGGGCAGTGTGACGAGATCGCGTGCGGCGCGCTGGCCGTTGCGGTGAAAGATCCGCTCGAGCGTGGCGAGGCGCGTGGTGGCAAACAGGGCCAGTTCCTCGTCATCCGCACCGCGCGTGGCGCTGCGGGCGCGGTAGACATCCAAGATCACCATGCTGCCGGTTGCATCGCGGAGCAGGGGTTTGGACATGTCATGCGCAGTGTCGCCTTTGGTCGCTGTAGGTGCGCAAACGATGGTGCCGCGCCCCGGTTTGCGCGCCAAGAGCCCCAACCCCTCCAGCGTGATCAGGGCGCGCCGCATCGTGCCTTGGCTGACGCCGAATTCCTCGGCCAGCCCGAATTCATTGGGCAAGCGCAGGCCAACGGCCCACTCGCCGTCGGTGATCCGGCGGATCATCTCAGTTTCGGTGGCTTTGTAGAGCGGAACACGCGCCATGATCGTCACTATCCTTTTGTCTGAAGCTGGTCGGCAAGGGCGGTCGGGTCAATTCAGATGTTCGATCAACCGGCGATGGCGGTCGAAGGCTTTGATCAATGCTTCCAAATTGGGCAGCTCTGCCGCTTCGAGCATCGGGATCATCTTGCGAAACGCCTCGGCTGTGGCGATGGCATCGCCGATGGCGGTGTGGCGCGCCTCGACCGGGATCTCGATATGCAGCCTTGCGCAAAGCGCGTCGAGGGTATGCTCGGCCGATTGGCCATAAAGAATCGCCGAGCAGAGCACGGTGTCGAGGATGGGCTGATCGAAGCGCGCGCCGATCTGGCCCTCGCGGCGGCGCAGAAAGCTCATGTCGAAGGGCGCGTTATGGGCAACCAAGACAGATCCTTTGGCAAAGGCGTGAAAGCGCGACAGCGCCGTGTCGATATCGGGGGCATCGGCCACCATCGCGTTGGTGATGTGATGCACCGCCGTCGCGGATGCGGGGATATTGCGGCCCGGATTGACCAGCATGTCGAAGCGCTCGCCCGACACGACCTTGCCATTGACCACACGCAGGGCTGCGATTTGGCAGATCTCGTCGCTTTGCGGGTTCAGCCCCGTGGTTTCGGTATCGAAGATCACGAAGCTGAGCGATGTCAGCGGGGCCTTGGCCAAGGTCTCGGGAATGGCCGCATGCAGCAGGTCGAAATCATACATCACCATGCGGTTTGGCCCGATCGGGCGCGGTGTGGCCAGATCCAGCGACAGGCGCAGCGCGTGGCGACCGGGCCCTGCCGGTTCGATCCCGATCACCGTGCCATGGCTGAGCAGCACATCACGCCCGTGAAACCCCGATAGCCCCGGGGAAAGCGGTGTGTCGAGCCATTGCGCCAGACGCGCGGGATCGGGTGGCGCGGCTGCCGCCTCGAGGCTGAGTGCGGCTTGGGTCGGGCCTTTGGAGGCGAGGGTGAGAACCAACCCCTCCGCCCCGGTTTCCGACCATGAGAGCGCGAGGCGTTCGAGCATGCGGGTGATCGCGAAGCCGTCGCAGCGCAGGGCCGTGTCGTCGAGGTCGGGGTGAAGGGCGACATCCTTGCGCGCAAGGCGCGTGTGCAGGGCCGCGCCCAGATCGGCGGCGCCAAGTGCCTCCATCGGCCACCACGCCGTGTCGGTCGCGGCTTTGCGCGCGGCGGTATCTTGGACGAGCGCGGCCAGCGTGGCCTTGGCTGCGCTTTCTGGCAGATCGGACAGGATGTTTTGCACCCCGTCCAACAGGCGGTTGAGCAGATGCGCGCGTTCGGCCCCGACCTTGAGATCGGCGGTGACATCGCGCAGCGTCAGCACATAGCCCGGCGCCGTGGCATCTTGCCCGGCCAGATCGACAAGGCGCAGCCGCGCCTCCAACAGCTGGGCACCTTGGCGTGTGGTGACCAAGATATCGGTCCCCTCGCGGGCTGTCTGTGCCGCCAGACGCGCATAGGCTTGGTGGATCGGCCCCATCCGCAGAAGGCCAGCCACGGGCCTGCCCAGACCCAGTGCGGCGTCATCGTGCAGGATCTCGCGGCAGCGCCCGTTATACAGCGCGATCATATGGTTGCCGGTGCAGAACATGACCCCATCGGGGATCTCGGCCAAAAGCGCCTCAAGCCGGGTTTTCTCGGCATTGAGCCGGGCTGTTTCACGGCCCACGGCCATCGCCATGGCGTTGCGGGTCTCGGACAGGTTGGCGGCAACCGCATCGGCGGCGGGAGCCAGATCGCCAAGGTAGCGCGCGACGCCGTGATCGATGCCGTTGTCGACATCGGCATGGGCGCGCGCACGCAGATCGGCGGCCAAGCGTTCAACCGGCCTTGCGACATGTTCGTCGAACAAGACCCAGACCCATGTCGTCAGCCCGAGGATCGCGAAAATCGCAATGGCGCCTGCGATGATGAAGGCGCTCAGTGCATGCCCCTCACCCAGACGCGTGTAGCCGATAAGAAGTCCCGCGATCACCAGCGCTGCACCGCCAAAGGCCAAGAGGGCGAAGAACAGAAAGATCCGCAAGCGTAGGGATAATCGGCTCAACATGGATTTGCCCCCCTTTCGGGCCTTGCGGATCAGCCGCCGCTGCCGTGGGTTGCGCAGACGGTGGCGAAGATCACATCCTCGCGTGTCTCTTCGCGCCAGATCGCCTCGACCGGATGACCTGAGGCGTCAAAGCGCATCGACGCGGTCAGATCGGTCCAGCGCGCGCCTGTGCAATCAAAGAGCGCGGGGCGCACCATCTGCGGCTGCCAGCGTTCTTGCAGCCGCAACTGCACGGCGAAAATCCCCGAACCCGCCGCGGTCTCGACCGTTTCGGAGGGCGAGAACGAGATGAAGCCGCGCACCCAAGGCTGTACGAAGGTCCAAGGTTGGTACCAGTTTTGCTGCTCGCGTGTTGAGATCACGACCAGATCCGCCGCCATCGTGCTGCGCGCGCCATTGTACCAGCCATATTCCTGTCCGATGGTCGCAAGGATCATGGTCAAGCCCGCGCAGACCGGGATGATGCCCTTGGGCACGCGGTTGCGCGTCAGGTGGCGCAATACCAGCCCGATCCCGGCGCCGGCGAAGCCTGCGAAAAAGACGGTGACGAGGGTCCAGAACATTGTCGTGGTTTACCTTTCAGCTGAGATAGCCACGGCCAGCGGCGGCGGCATTCTGCATTGTTTTGACCACCACGAAAGCATCGCGCAGGTGGCTGCGCTCGAAATCGCTCAGATCGGCGGGGGCCATGAAATTGTCAGGCTTCTCGCCGCGCCGGATTTGGGCGGCTTGATGGGCAAGTCTTGTGTCGGCGATCATATCATAAGCATCACGCAGGTCGTGCCCGCCGGTTGCTGATACCGCGCCTGCCTCGATCGCGGCAAGGATGCGCGCACGGGTATTGGCGACGGGCAACTGGCCGGTCAGCGCGTAGATGCGGCCAAGATCGACCACCGGGACGACACCATTATGCTTGAGGTCGATGGTGTTCTTATGCTCGCCCGAGCGCACAGTGGCAAAGCCACGAAACAGTCCCAAGGGCGGCTGATGTTTCAGCGAGTTGGACACCAAATGCGCCATGAAGATCGAGTTCTTGGCGGCAGCGGCGAGTGTCTCGGCCTGAAGATCGTCGAAAAGTGCCATATGCCCGCCGATGGGGCGCAGGTCGAACATGACCGAGGAAAGCATCTGCGCCTCGGGGTTGGGCACATTGATCCAGCGGCGGAAATAGTCGCGCCAGACCCTGAGCGGTTGGCGCCATTTGATGTTCGTCGCCATCATGTCGCCGGGGCAGTAGAAATAGCCCGCCTCGTCCAACCCGTCCGACACGAATTTGGCCAGTGCCGCGAAATAGGCGTCATCGGGCGGGGTGACGGCATCGTCGATGATCAGACAATTGTCTTGATCGCTGACGCCGGTTTGCTCTTGCCTGCCTTGGCTGCCGCAAGCGAGCCACAGATAAGGCACAGGCGGCGGGCCAAGATTTGCCTCGGCCAGCGTCAAAAGGCGGCGTGTGGTGGCATCGGCGATATCGGTGATTAGGCGGGTGACGGTTTGATGGGCATTCTGCCCGCCCACCAGTTGCACCAGCAAATCGGGAATGCGCGCCACGATACGCGCAAGCGTGGCGCGATCGGCCGCCGCCGCGATTTCGCGGATCAGCGCCGCCGATGAGGTTGCTTGGAACCGGGTCAAGTCCGTCTGGGTCAGGATACCGACCAGCCGGCCAGCGGCGACCACGGGCATATGGGTGATTTTGCGCTCGATCATCGCATGCAGCACATCGGCGACAAGGGCTGTCGGCGGAAGCGTCATGGGATCGGGTGTCATGACCTGCGCGACGGGGGTTTCGGGTGGGCAGCCCTCGGCTACGGCGCGCGCGGTGATGTCGCCTGTGGTCAGGATGCCGCGCACGGCCTCGCCTTCGGTTGCGATGATGCAGGACACGCCCAATGCGCGCATCTGGCGCGCGGCCTCGATCAGCTGTGTCTCGGGGCGGCAGGTCAGCGGCGCATGCGTCATCAGATCGGACAAGGCCATTGTGGTGATATCTTGCTTGCGCGCAGCAGCGGGCCGGGTGCGGTCAAAAAAGCGCAAGACGCGCGGATGATCCTTGACCAGCTTGTGAAACACCGCCGCCGGAATGGCCAACAGCCGGGATGCCTCGGCGGCTTGGGCTGTCACCGCACCGCGGCCGTCCTTCATCAAGCCGCGCTCGCCAAAGGAATTGCGCGGTCCAAGGATCGAGAGGATTTCGCCCCCCTCATCGGTGATGTCGATCCGGCCCGACAAGATCAGGTAAAGATGGGTCAGCACCGCGCCCTTTGCATAAACAAGCTGGCCTGCGGGGATGTCGATGATGGCGATTTCGCGCGCCAGTTCTGCGCGCACATCATCTGGCAAGACATCATAGGGATGCGTCGTGGCGAGGGTTTGTGCGATGTCGGTGGTCATGAAATGTCCCTCCCGGCGAAAAAAGGCGCACCCCGATCTGTCGGGATGCGCCGCTGTTTTGAACAGGGCCCGCTTTGTCGCAGGCCCTGCCTTATGGTCAGACCATCACTTGGCCAGAGCCGCACCAGCGCCGCGCGGAATGCGGACCGACTCGACGAGATCTTGGATCTCTTTCGGCGGGGGCGCAGTGACGCTCGACACCGCGTAGGCGACGCCGAAGTTGATCAATGCACCGATCGGGCCGAAATGTGTCGGCGGGATGCCGAACAGCCAGTTGTCCGCATTGTTCGCCAGCATGTTGGTGCCGGGGAAAAAGAAGACGCCGAGGTAGGTGAAGAGATAGGCGCAGGTCACGACGAGACCGGCAACCATCCCCAAGGTCGCCCCAGGCGCGTTCATGCGCTTGGAGAAGATACCCATCATCAGCGTCGGGAACAGGGTTGCTGCAGCAAGACCAAAGGCCAGTGCCACCACCTGTGCCGCGAAGCCCGGCGGGTTGATCCCGAGCCATGTGGCCAAGGCGATCGCGAAGGCCATCGAGATACGGGCGACCAAGAGCTCGCCCTTTTCTGTGATGTTCGGGTTGAACACCGACTTCACCAAGTCGTGGCTGATGGCCGAAGAGATGGCCAGCAGAAGACCTGCCGCAGTCGAAAGTGCAGCCGCGAGACCACCAGCGGCGATCAACGCGATCACCCAGCCCGGAAGCTGTGCGATTTCCGGGTTTGCAAGCACGAGGATGTCACGGTTGAACGTCACAAGCTCGTTACCGGCCCAGCCGCGCTCGGCGGCCAGTTCGGCCATGCCCGGGCCAGCTTCGTTGTAGTACTGGATGCGACCGTCGCCGTTCTTGTCTTCGACCTTGAGCAGGCCGGTGACCGACCAGGTCTGGAACCAATCGGGCAGTTCGTCGACAGCAACAGCTTCACCTTCAACGCCGTTGGGCCACATGGTGGTGGTGATGTTCAGGCGGGCCATTGCACCCACGGCAGGTGCCGTCAGGTAGAGCAGCGCGATGAACACCAGCGCCCAACCAGCCGACCAACGTGCGTCAGCCACCTTGGGAACCGTGAAGAAGCGGATGATCACATGCGGCAGACCGGCGGTACCGATCATCAGCGAGAGTGTGAACAGCGCCATCAGCCACGGGTTGTTGCCAGTGGTGTATTCCGAGAAGCCCAGATCGGTCAGAAGACCGTTGAGTGTCACCAGAAGCGGCTCGCCGGTCGAGGGCATCGTCGAGAACAGACCAAGGCCCGGGATCGGGTTGCCGGTCAGTTGCAGCGAGATGAAGACCGCCGGGATCGTGTAGGCGACGATCAGCACGATGTACTGTGCCACCTGCGTGTAGGTGATGCCCTTCATGCCGCCGAGAACGGCGTAGATGAACACGACCGTGGACGCGATCAACAGACCTTGGGTCGACGTCACTTCCAGGAAGCGCGAGAAGGCAACGCCTGCGCCGGTCATCTGACCGATAACGTAAGTGACCGAGATCACCAGCAGACAGATCACCGCCACAACACGTGCGGAGGTGGAGTAGTAGCGGTCGCCCACGAATTCGGGAACCGTGTACTTGCCGAACTTGCGCAGATAGGGGGCCAGAAGCATCGCCATAAGCACGTAGCCGCCGGTCCAACCCATCAGGAAGGTCGAGTTCGAGTAGCCCACGAAGGCGATCAGACCCGCCATCGAGATGAACGATGCAGCCGACATCCAGTCAGCCGCGGTTGCCATGCCGTTGATGACCGGGTTCACACCCTGGCCAGCAGCATAGAATTCAGATGTGGAACCCGCGCGGGCCCAGATCGCGATGCCGATGTAGAGGGCGAACGATGCGCCGACCACCAGCAGGTTAAGGGTAAACTGATCCATGTTTCCGTCCGTCCCTTACTGCTCGTCCACGCCGAATTCTTTGTCGAGCTTGTTCATACGCCAGGCGTAGAAGAAGATCAGCGCAAGAAAGACGAGGATTGATCCTTGCTGGGCAAACCAGAAGCCCAGATCCGTGCCACCTACCGCGATGCCGGAAAGCATCGGGCGAAGCAGAATCGCGAAGCCATACGAGCAAAGCGCCCAGATCACCAAACAGATGGTGACCAGACGGATGTTCGCTGACCAATACGCATTGTTGTTTTCGGCCATTACTTACTCCCTTCGAGTTGTGCCGGTCGGGCTCTCCTGACCCGGCCGTTCCGTCCGACGCCGCCCCACTCCTTTGGGGCGGCACCGAATTCCTTATTGCGTCGTGAGCGCGCTCACGATCGCGTCCAGCGCGCCTGCGATCTCACCGATTTTGCCCATTGCGGGCACCTCGGTCAGCACGCCGCGCGCGCGGTAATAATCGATCAAGGGCGCGGTCTGCGCATGATAGGCGGCAAGCCGCGCGCCCACGGTTTCGGCGTTGTCATCGGCGCGGCGGGTCATGTTGGTGGACCCGCACTTGTCGCATTGCCCGGCTGTCTTGGGCTTTTTGAACAGGTCGTGATACCCCTCGCCGCAGCCGCCACAGGTGTAGCGCCCCGACACGCGGGCAACCATCGCCGCATCATCGACGGCAAGGCTGATGGCCGCGTCGATCTGCTGGCCGCGCTCGGCCAAAAGCGCATCAAGCGCCTTGGCCTGAACGGCTGTGCGCGGGAAGCCATCCAAGATGGTGCCCGCTACAACATCCGCGTGATCGAGCCGATCCTTGAGAACCGCCAAAACGATCGCGTCCGAGACCAGCCCACCCGCGGCCATCACGGCCTTTGCGGCAAGCCCAGCTTCGGTGCCGGCAGCAACCGCGCCGCGCAACAGATCGCCGGTCGAAAGCTGCACAAGGCCAAAGCGATCTTGCAGCATACGCGCCTGTGTGCCCTTGCCCGCCCCGGGTGGGCCGAGCAAGATCAGGTTCACAGGGCGCGTTTTGGTGGAGCTGTCCGTCATTTTTCGGTCATTCCTTGGCGCGATTGGCGATCAGATCATCGACGACCGACGGATCGGCCAAGGTCGAGGTGTCACCCAAGCTTCCGAAATCGTTTTCCGCGATCTTGCGTAGAATACGGCGCATGATCTTGCCCGAGCGTGTCTTGGGCAGCCCCGGCGCCCATTGGATGACATCGGGCTTGGCGATGGGGCCGATCTCGTTGCGGACCCAATCGCTGAGCGTTTTCTTCAGCGCATCAGTGGGTGTCTCATCAGCCATCAATGTGACGTAGCAATAGATGCCTTGTCCCTTGATTGGGTGCGGATAGCCCACAACCGCGGCCTCGCTTACGGTTTCATGGGCGACCAGCGCGCTTTCGACCTCGGCGGTGCCCATCCGGTGGCCCGAGACGTTGATCACATCATCGACGCGGCCGGTAATCCAGTAATCGCCTTCCTCATCGCGGCGGCAACCATCACCGGTGAAATAGTAGCCGGCGTAATCGCTGAAATAGGTTTTGTAGAAGCGGTCATGATCGCCCCAAACGGTGCGCATCTGGCCCGGCCAGCTATCGGCCAAGACCAAGACACCCTCGACGCCATTGCCCTCGATGATCGCGCCGCTTGTGGCGTCCAGCACCAAGGGTTTGACCCCGAAGAACGGCTTTTGCGCGGCACCGGGCTTGAGTTCATGGGCGCCCGGCAGCGGTGTCATCATGTGGCCGCCGGTCTCGGTCTGCCACCATGTGTCGACGATGGGGCAGCGGCCGCGGCCGACATGCTCATTGTACCAATTCCACGCCTCGGGGTTGATCGGCTCACCCACCGAACCCAAAAGCTTGAGCGAGGAGAGGTCGTATTTCGCGACATAGTCAGGGCCCTTGCCCATCAGCGCGCGGATCGCGGTGGGCGCGGTGTAGAACTGGTTGACCTTGTGGCGGTCGCATACGGCCCAGAAACGGCCCGCATCGGGATAGGTCGGCACGCCTTCGAACATCAGCGTGGTCGCGCCGTTGGCCAGCGGACCATAGACGATGTAGCTGTGGCCTGTGACCCAACCCACATCGGCGGTACACCAGAAGATGTCGCCATCCTTGTAGTCAAAGGTGATTTCATGGGTCATGGACGCATAGACAAGGTAGCCGCCCGTGGTGTGCACGACCCCTTTGGGCTGACCGGTGGAACCCGAGGTATAAAGGATGAACAGCGGGTCTTCGGCGTTCATTTCCTCGGCCGGGCAGTCGGTCGATGCCGATGCTGCCAGCGCGTCATACCAATGATCGCGGTTCTCGACCCAAGCGACCTGTTGGCCGGTGCGCTTGACGACCAGACATTTCACGTCATCGGCGCAATGCAACAGCGCCTTGTTCACATTATCCTTGAGGTCGGTCACACGGCCACCGCGCGGCGCACCGTCCGAGGTGATGACCAGCTTTGCGTCGCAGCCATTGATGCGCGCCGACAAGGCATCGGGCGAGAAGCCCGCGAAAACGATCGAATGGATCGCGCCGATCCGGGCGCAAGCCAGCATGGCATAGGCGGCCTCGGGGATCATCGGCATGTAGATGACGACGCGGTCACCCTTCTTGACGCCCAGACCCTTCAGCACATTGGCAAAGCGCCCGACATGGTTGGCCAATTCGCGATAGGTGATATGTTGGGCAGGATCGGTCGGCTCATCCGGCTCGAAGATGATCGCGGTCTGATCGCCGCGCGTAGCCAGGTGGCGGTCGATGCAGTTGGCCGCGACGTTCAGCGTGCCATCTTCGTACCAGCGGATATGCAGGTCGTCCTTGGCGAAAGAGGTATCTTTGACCTTGGTATAGGGCTTGATCCAATCGATCCGCTTGCCATGCTCGCCCCAAAACGCCTCGGGGTCGGCAATGGATGCGGCGTACATCGCGTCATATTTCGCGGTATCAACATGCGGGTTTTGCAGCAACGCTGGGCCGGGTTTCGTCGTGGTGGCCAAGGTCGTCTCTCCCTCAGGGTCTTGTGTCGTAAAGCTTCACAACGGAAGCGCGATATGGAAACGGGTACGCGGTTGTCTGCAAAACTACCGGCGCGCGGCGTGATGCCCGCTATCTCCGGTCGCCCCACAACAGGGCCGCGAAATTTGGTCAGCCTCCCACAAGCTGCGCCGGTTTCTTGGGCATTGCCGCCGATCGGGTCACGATGACCTCCCTCCGAGCGATGGCATGCTGCCCTTGGACGCGTTACCCGCAACGCACGCATTGCGTGTGCGCAAGATTATGTCGGGAAGATGACAGGTCGCGTCACATTCGAGAACAACTGTCTCGGAAGGTTGGGCTTTTGTGTAAACCAATTGTTCTGCGCAGCGCAGCAATTGTTAATTTATTTACAACTCAATCTCTGATTGTGCCGCCGCATGCGGTGGAAAAGGCCGGAAACTGTCGTGCAACCAAGGCATTTTCTGCCGACCTGGCGCTGCGAAATGTTCCTCGATCAGCTCGCGCGCGCGATCGGCGATCCGCGCGGGGATCGGACCGGTCCAATCGCCTGTCGCATAAAGCACAATTCGCCGCGACATCGGCGGCCCCGGGAGTGGATGGGCATCGATATCGGCGGCAAAACGGCCCGCGCGCAGCAAGCTGAGCGGGGTCGTGATCGTCCAGCTCCCACCGCCTGCCACCAGCGCGGTGATCGATTGGTTGGAGTCCATCTCGAACCGATGCGGCAGGCGCAAACCTGTTGCCGTGATGTAGCGTTCGATCTGGCGGCCCATCACCTGATCGGGATCGCGGCGCAGAAAGGACAGATGCGCCAAGCCGTCAAACCCGCCCGCGATATCGGTGCCACGGGGCACGGCAAGGATATATGGGTCATCGATCAAGGGATGGGTCAGCGCGCCGCTTGGTCCGGGGCTGCTGGCCGCGCAGATCGCGATATCAAGTTCGCGCCGCGCGATCTGACCTTGCAAGGCGTGGCTGGCGCCGGTCACCAGCCGAAAGGCGCATTGGGTCATCGCCTCGGCCAAATCGGCGGCCAGATGCGGCGTCACCTCGTTTTCGAAGTCCTCGATCACACCCATGGACAGTGCCGATAACTCGGACAAATCCAGCATACTCAGCCCACGCTGGCCTGCGCGCAGGGCCTGTAGTGCTATCTCGGCGCGCGCAAGAAACAGCCGCCCCGCCGAGGTCAAGACCATCGGCCTGCGGGAATGGTCGACCAACTCGACCCCCAGCGCCGTGCTGAGATTGCGCAATTGCTGTGACACCGCAGGCGCGCTGAGGCCCAATCGCTCGGCTGTCACCGCCACGGAACCGGTATGGGCGAGTGTTTCGAACACCTCCAGCCCGCGCAGCGTGACCCCTTTGAGCAAGTCATCCCCCATCACGCACGCACGATCTGTTCAAGCAACTCGGCCGAGCAGGCGATCGAGGCTGCGGTTGCCGGTGGCGTTGCGCCATCCCAGATTGCGGCGCTGGCAAAATGATCGCCGGCTAAAGCGGCATCGAGCGCGATCAACCAACCGACATGGCCCACCAACCCGCCAATCGGGCTATCGGCAGGTTGGGTCGGGTCGATATCGGGAAAGAGCAGGCGGAGGGCATCACGCGGCGGTGTGGGCAGCACGGCCGGCCCCGACAGGTCGGGGTGGCCGATCCGGCCCGGCCCCTCCGGGCCAAAGGCCAAGACTGCCAGCCCGCGTTCCCCCAAGCTGGCCGTCGCGCAGATCATGCCGCCCGGATCGCTGCTGCGTTCAAGGCGCAGCACCGCGATCCCTTGGGCGCGGGCCAGCCCGGCAAGGTCTGAGACAACCCCCGATAGCGCGGCGGCGGCAAAGCCATGATGTGCATCAAGGCGCATGAAGCCCGGCCGCGTGCGGATCTGTTGTGCTTGGGTGGCAGGGGTCAACCGCCCGTAGCGCATCAGGCGGATGTCGCGCAGCAAAGCCTCCATCCCATTGGCGCGTTCACCAGCGGCTTCGGCGGCGGCCACTTCTGCGGCGACGGCGCGCGCCACGCCCTCGGGCGCACCCGCCCGCGTCAGGCAGTCGCGGGCCAAGGCGCGCAGATCGGCAAGGCTGAGGAACTCGGTCATGAGCACAGTCTTGCCCCGGCCCCGCCACCCGTCAATGCCACAGCGTCATGCTTCGATAACAAGCTGCGGAAATCTGCGTGCCGTGTCGCGAATTGCAGCAGCCAAACGCTCATAGGCGGGTGCCGCGCCCGATGAGGCGCGCCACACCAAACCGATCGAACGGGCAAAGCGGCGACCGCGAAACGGGCGCGTGACGACATCGCGCGCGCGCCCTTGGATTTCGCTTTCGACGTAGAGCGCGGGCAGAAATGTCAGCCCCATGTTCATCGCAACCATCTGGCGCAGCGCATCAAGCGATGTACCCTCATATTCGCGCGATAGATGCGCCCCGGTTTCCACGCAAAGCGCCGAGATCATGTCGTAAAGCGCATAGGCGGGCGAGAGAAACAAAATCGTCTTGTCGCTCAAATCGTCATTATCGAGGGTGTCGCGCGCGGCAAGCGGATGTTCGGCGGGCAATGCAACCGCCAAGGGTTCGCGAAACAGCCGCGCATGCGACAGCGTCGCGCCCGAAACAGGTAATTGCGTCAAGATCAGGTCATGCACCCCGTCATGCAACTCCCGCAGAAGATCGCGGGGTGCGGCTTCGCGAATATACAGGCGCAGATCGGGATGGCTGGCGCGCAGATCGCTGATGACATGAGGCATCAGATAAGGCCCGAGCGTCGCCGAGGTGCCAAGCCGGATCGTGCCGCCCAATCCCGATTTCAACGTGACGGAGAGATCCAAGATCCCTTGTGCGGCGTCCAGTATCTCGCGTGCGCGGCGCGCCACCTCGCGCCCTGCCAGCGTCAAGCGCACCGGACCGCGCCCGCGCTCGACCAAGATCAGGCCCAGCGTGTCCTCCATCGTCTTGATCTGGACAGACAGCGAGGGCTGCGAGATGCCACAGCTTTCCGCACCCTCTCGGAAGTGCTGGGTTTCTTCCAAGGCGATCAGATATCGCATCTGTCGCAGGGTGATGGGGGGTATGGATGCGCTCATGCCAAGATGAATAGGTTTTTCCAATCGAAAATCAACAGAGTTCCGTATTTTTCCTATAGGATTTGCGCTCTACTTATGGAAAACCAAGCGATTGGTGCGGCGCGACGTGGGCACGCGCGGGGCGCCGCCGAAAACAGACCCGAGCTGGTGGTTGTCCCTTCCAGTGTTCACGGATTGGGGATGTTTTCACATCGGGTGCGCTGCGGCGGAACTTGCCGTCAACAGCCGCGGCGCACCCGGTATCGTTTTCGGCTTGTTCATCCCCTTCATCGGAAAGTGGCCTTGACGAAGATGCCGCCTTGGCAGGGATGTGTTCGTCCCGGATGGGCGGAAACGGCTGGCCGCTGGGTGGGCGGTACCGGAACCGTCGCCCGAGCGGCAATCAATGCGGTGCTTGGGGTGGGGCGGCAGGTTCTGAAGGCTTGTCCATTACGGGTGGGTCGTCGAACAGAGACCAGCCATACGCGCCTCCGCTTTCGGGCAGGTCAGCTTGTTTCATCCGCAGCGAGATATGGGTCTGCGCCAAGAAATGCGCAGTGATTGGCGCCGTCAGTAACAAGAACAAGGTGATCATCAACTCGTGGAACGAGAAACTGCCTTTTATCAGCAAGAAATACAGCATCGAGGCGATCAGCACCCCCCCAATTCCCAAGGTTGTGGCCTTGGTCGGCGCATGCAAGCGCTGCATGGTGTCCCGAAGCTTGAGCAAGCCAAAGCTTCCGACCAAACCGAACAGGCCCCCGATGACCAAAAAGACACAGATAACGATGTCTACCAGCATGGCAGCCCCCTATTCGATGATGCCGCCGCGCAAGATGAAGCGGCAGTATGCGACGGTCGAGACAAAGCCGACCATGGCGATCAGCATCGAGGCTTCGAAATAGACGCCCGTTCCTTGGCGAATGCCGTAAAGGATCAGCAAGGCGACGACATTGATCACCATCGTGTCGAGTGCCAAGACCCGGTCAGCCCTGCCCGGACCCCGGACCAGCAACCAAAGGTTCATCAGCAATCCTAGGCCGAAACAGGCCATGGTGAACACCAGCGCATAGGTGATCATGAGAAAATCTCCAACAAACGCTTTTCGTAGCGGGATTTGATATCGTCGTGCACCGCGATCGGATCGTCAGTGTGCAATGCATGCACCAAAATTGCCCGGCCGCAGGAAGAAAGCGTTGCCGACACCGTGCCGGGTGTCATGGTGATCGTGCCGGCCAAAACGGTAATCGCTTCGGGTGACGTCAATTCCAACGGAACCGTGATCCAAGCTGACTTCAGCTTATCTGTCGGCTTGAACAAGATGATCAGTGCGATCTGGACATTGGCAACCACGATGTCCCAAAGCACCAAGAAAACGTAACCAACGACCTTGAAGGGGTGACGCACGCGGGGTTTGCCCGGCCAGTAGGGCGCCGTCATCAGCGCGATAACCAATCCGAGAAAACCACCCAAGATGATGTTGCCCAGCGTGATCTTGTTGACCAGCGCCAGCCAGACGCAGGCCAAGATCAATGCGAGTAATGGATGCGGGAAAAGCTTGCGCAGCATCACTTTGCCTCCCGTGTATTGCCATTGAGGACGGCGTCGACGTAGCTTGAACGGTCATGAAGTTGGGCCGAAGTCGCCTCGAGGTACGTCGTCACCGGGCCCGCCATGACCGTCAACACCACCAGCAAGCAAAGCGCCATCATGCTGGGCGCAATGGCAAGCGCTGTCGCGGGGAGGCTGTCAGTATCGGTTTTTGCCTGATCACCCGACGCGGCTGCGGTCTTGCCCGGGTCAGATACCGGACTGGCGGTTGATTTCCAGAATAGCCCACTGCCCGCTTGGGCAAAGCCCAAGATCGTCAGCAAAGACCCCAACAAGATCGCTGTCCAGGCCCAACCGATCAGTTCCGGCGACCGCAGCGCATCTAGGATCATCAGCTTGCCCAGAAAGCCTGAAAGCGGGGGCATCCCGGCCATTGCGATCGCCCCTGCAAAGAACAGCGCCGCGAACAAACCATTTTGCACCGTGGCAGGTTGGACACCAAGCCAGTCATTGCCGCGCCGTGCGATGATCAGGTCGGCGAGCAAGAACAGTGCTGCTGCCGCGAAGGTCGAATGGACAAGGTAATATAGCGCGGTGGTCATAGCGTATGGGTCAAACACCGATACCGCCAGCAGCAGCGTCCCCATCGAACCGATTACCGCATAAGACAGCAACGATCCCAAGCGTCGTGCCCCAAGCACCCCGATGGCGCCGACGGCCGTCGTTACCAGCGCCAAAACAAAGAGCCAATCCGAGATCAAGCTGCCCGTTGCGGGGTTTTCAGGTCCGAAGGCCATCCCATGGATACGAATGATCGCATAGGCACCGACCTTGGTCATGATCGCAAACAGTGCCGCGACCGGCGCGGGCGCATTTGCATAGGTCGCGGGCAACCAGAAATGCAGCGGCACCAAGGCCGCCTTGACCCCGAAGACGATCAAAAGCAGCATCGCCGCCACCCGGATCAGGCCATCGTCACCGGGACTGCTTTCTTGCACTTTGACGATCAAGTCAGCGATGTTCAGAGTTCCTGTCGAGGCGTAAAGCGTGCCCAAGGCGAACAAGAACAGCGTCGAGCCGACAAGGTTCATTACCACATATTGTAACCCCGCCTGCAGCCGCACCTTACCGCCCGCATGGACCATTAAACCGTAGGATGCGATCAGCAAGACCTCGAAGAATACGAACAGGTTAAAAGCATCACCGGTCAGAAACGCGCCGCAGATGCCCATCAACTGGAACTGAAACAGCGCGTGAAAATGGTTGCCGCGATTGTCCCACCCGGTCGCTATGGCATGAAAAAGCACGATCGCCGCAAGAAGCGCGGTCAACAGCACCATCAGCGCCGACAACCGATCCAAAACCAAGACGATACCAAAAGGCGCAGGCCAGTTGCCAAGATAGTAGACATGAACGCTGCCATTGGCGGCCATGATCGCCAGGCCGACCGAAATGGCCAGCAACGCGAGTGTTCCCACACTCGAGGCTGCTCGGGCCAAGACGATGTCGTGCCGCATCACGAACGCGATCAGCGGTGCCAGCAGCGCTGGCAAGATGACAGGGGCGATGATCCAATGGTTCATGCGTCCCGCTCCTTTGGTGCGAAGCTGAATGTGATGCCGTCGCTCTCGGGGTCTTGCGGGGTCGTCGCAGCGATCTGGCGGTCGGGCTGATCGGGCCCATCCATATCAACCTTGTCGTCGCCAGCCTCAAGATAGGCGCCAAGGGCGAACATGACCAAAACGGCGGTCATGCCAAAACTGATCACGATGGCGGTCAGCACCAGCGCCTGCGGCAGCGGATCGGTGTAGGCTGCGAAATCGCTGACGGTGTAGCCATCGAGCACCGGCGGCTTGCCCACCGCCAGCCGCCCTGTCGAGAACAAGAAAATATTCACCGCGTAAGACAGCAGCGCCAAGCCCAGGATCACCGCAAACGCCCTCAGCCGCAAGATGAGGTATACCCCACCGGCCGTTAGGGCGCCGACGGCGCTTGCAACAAGTAGCTCCATCTCAGGCCCCCATTCCTGTGCTGGACGATGCCTGCACCGAGCGGCTTGGATCATAGTCCATCGGTTCGTTATTGACGGTTTCGCCGGCATGGCGGGCTAGCCGCGACAGGCTGTGTAGCATCAGCATCACCGCCCCGAGCACGCACAAGAAAACGCCCAGATCGAACAGCATGGCAGTCGCCAGTTCGAACTCTTCGATTGGCGGGATCTCGAAATAGCCGAAATTAGACGTCAGGAACGGGCGCCCGGCCAACCATGACCCCACACCTGTCAGGCCTGCGATGACCACGCCGAAGCCGATCAGCGCATGGTATTCGATTCTCTGTCGCCGGATCGTCCATGCAAAGCCACTGGCCATGTATTGCATCAGCAGCGCGATCGAGAAGATTAGCCCGGCGACGAAACCGCCACCCGGTTGGTTGTGTCCGCGCAAGAAGATGTAGACGCCGACCATCAGCGCGATGGGTAACATCACCCGTGTCGCAACCACCATCATCAGCGGGTGCCGATCGCGAGAGCGGTCCGGCCCAAACTCTGCCTTGCGCAGCTTTCTGCCCGCCGGGCCGTTCAAAAGCGACTCCATCAGCGCGAAGATACACAAGCCCGCGATCCCCAGCACGATGATCTCGCCGTAGGTGTCATAGCCGCGGAAATCCACGAGGATCACGTTGACGACATTCGTGCCGCCGCCGCCGGATTTGGAATTGGCAAGATGGTAGTCGGAAATCGTCGAGAAATCCCGCATCATAAAGCTGAAGGCCAAGGCTGCCGCCGCGACCCCGGCAATGACGGCAAGGGTTGCGTCGCCTGCCCGCCGTGTCGGCCCGCTTTCATATGGGCTTTGCTTAGGCAAGAAATGCAGCGCCAAAAGCAACAGCAAGATCGTGACCGTCTCGACCGAGATCTGCGTCAGGGCAAGATCGGGTGCTGAAAGGTAAACGAAGCCTACCGAGATCATCAGGCCAATGACCCCGATCACGACCAGCGCCCGAAACCGCATCCGGTGGAAAAGAACGACCATCGCCACCGCTGCCATCAGCAACACCCAGCCCACGAAGGCCACGGGGGGAACCGGGGTCAGGTCGCGAGTCTCGGGGCCCATCGCGCCCCCAGAAAAGGCAATGAGGCCCAAAGCGACGGTGGCTGCGACAAAGATCGCCAGATAACGGCTGATCGCCCCTTGGTGCAGAATGCCCGTCAGCCAGCGCATCCCATGTTGGGTTGCCGTGATAAGGCTGTCGAAAATAGTCTTGGCCTCGGGGCGCGGCATCGCGGCCCAAAGCCGCTCCAATGGCCGGTGCGCCACAAGCAAGATCACCCCGCCGATGATTGCTGCAACCGACATCAGCAGCGCGGTATTCACCCCATGCCAGATCTTGAAATAGAATGAGAGATCCTCACCGGTGACGGCCTCTGCCGCCATCTTGACCACCGGCGTCGCAAGGAAGGGCGCAATCCCGATGGCGATCACGAAGATACACAAAAAGGCAGGTGCCGCCCACATGCCGAAACCGGGGTCATGCGGTTTGGCCGGATAGTCGTCGCGCACCGGCCCTGCGAAGACATGAAAGATGAAGCGCAAGCTATAGGCGACCGAGAACAGCGCACCCAAGGTTGCCAATGCCCCGACGATCCAAGGGTTTTCCCACCAACTCGTATGAGAAGCCTCGTGCAGCATGGCCTCTTTCGACAAAAAGCCATTGAAAAGCGGAAAGCCAGCCATCGACAACGCTGCGACCGTCCCGATTGCTGCCGTGATCGGCATCACTTTGGCAAGCCCGCCCAGTCGCTTGATATCACGCGTTCCGGTCTCATGATCGACAATGCCGGCCGTCATGAACAGCGCCGCTTTGAAGGTCAGGTGGTTGATGATGTGAAAAACCGCGGCGATCGCCGCCTCTGGCGTGCCAAAGCCCAAAAGCATGGTCAGCAGCCCCAGATGCGAGACTGTCGAAAAGGCCAGCAGCGCCTTTAGGTCGTCCTTGAACAGCGCGATGATCGCACCCAGCACCATGGTGACCAATCCAACGCTGGCCACGACGTAAAACCAAAGGTCTGTTCCGGCCAGCGCAGGCCACATGCGCGCCATCAAGAAAACGCCGGCCTTCACCATGGTCGCGGAATGCAGGTAGGCCGAAACCGGTGTTGGCGCCGCCATGGCATGGGGTAGCCAGAAATGGAACGGGAATTGTGCGGATTTCGTGAAGGCACCAAGCAAGATCAAGATGACCGCCGGTGCGTACCAAGCGTTTGCCTTGATCTGATCGCCCGCCGCCAGAATATCGGTCAGCTGGTAACTGCCCACGATCTCGCCAAGGATCAACATCCCCCCGATCATCGCCAATCCGCCCGCGCCGGTTATGGTCAATGCCATACGAGCCCCTTGGCGGCCTTCGGGAAGATGCTTCCAATATCCAATCAACAAGAACGAAGATAACGACGTTAGTTCCCAGAAAATCAACAAAAGCAGAATGTTATCTGAAAGAACGATGCCGAGCATCGCACCTTGGAACAAGAGTAGATAGGTATAGAACTGCCCCATTGGATCTTTGCTGGACAGGTAAAAGCGCGCGTAAAGCGTGATAAGCAGTCCCACGCCAAGGATCATGAAGGCGAACAAGAGCCCCAAGCCGTCCAAAAAGAAACTGGCCGAGAGTTGCAGCTGCGGAAGCCACATGATTTCGGCGCGGTAGACGGTTCCACCCATCACGCCCGGTGCCAAGCTGGCCAATAATACCAAGGCTAGCACGGTGGGAATGGCGGTAAAGCTTGCGCAGGCGTTGCGTCCAGCGCGAATCATTAATCCTGGGAAAAGTGCCCCCAAGAATGGCAAGATCGCGATGATCGGTAACAGGCCGTTTTCAGAAAACATGTTCGGCTCCGCTGGGTCGGGAATTTTGCATTTTTCGAAATTTGCGTGGGTGGCGTTGTGCGAATTTTTCGTCGACTAGGCCGCGCGAGGTCGGCTGTGGGGCACAGGAGTTCAAGCCCGCAGGGCATATGCCCCGTTCCGAGCAGCCTCCCCGCGTTGAAAGCTGCGGAAAAGATGCGGGGGGCGCCGTTTGCAGTCTCTTGGCCTTTCGGTCACCGCTGTCACGGCCCACTCCCGTTGTTATGGGTACAGACGCACCCTTTTTTATCCGACGCGACACACGCCGATAATGCTTTAGGGTAAAGATTGCCCGACAAGGCCGTCAGTTCAAGGGGTTTTCGGTTAAATCTGTGCAAAGCTTGCCGAAATTCTTCAACGCCGGGCGCGGTCGTGGTAGAACCTGCCCAGGCGCGCGGTCTGGTTGGCGGGCACAAAGCCTAAGGCCCGATCATGTTGTCCTATCAGGTCTGCAAGAAGGCGTGGCTGCCGTCGCGCTGGATCGCGATGCAGCTTAGCTGCCCTGTGGACCACGCCCCGGTATCGAGGCTGATGCGCCCATCGCGCAGCATCGGGCTGTCGCCCACCACATGGCCATGAGCCACCCAAGCCTCGTCTCCGCGCGGCATGCTGTCGAATTCGGGATGCCCCCAAAGCTGCACGCGCGCGGTTTGGTCGGTCATCAGGCGGGCCGGGTCAGCGCCGGCATGTACCACCCATAGATTGCCTGAATGCCAGCTCAGCGGGCATGCGGTCAGCCAATCTAGGGTCTCTTGCCCGATGGCTTGCGCCAATGCTTCGGCGGTCTGCGTCCATAATGCAGGTGTTGCCGCCTCGGCCAAGGGTGCGGGATCTATCCCGTAGCTTGCAAGCGTCGCCTGCCCACCCTCGCGAAGCCATCGCGGGCCGCGCAAGGCCGGATCGTTCAAGGTGTCGAGCAGCATCCGCTCATGGTTGCCCATCAAGCAGATGACATGGTCGGGGAAATCTTGGGTCAATTCCCGCAGCCGCGCGAGAACAACGGCGCTTTCGGGGCCATGGTCGATGTAATCACCCACGAAAACCAGCCGCGGGTCTTGCCCCCCGGTGCCACCGATATGGGCGTCTATCAACTCCAACATAAGCTCGAGCAGATCGGCACGCCCATGCACATCGCCGACGACATAGGTCGGCGTTAATGGCCGCGGAAGGTCGGGTGCCGCCGGATCGCTGGCGGTTTGGCTACCCTTGCGCCCGAAGATGGTGCGAAGCTGTGTGATCATCTTGGCTGTCAGGTGGCCTTTGAAACGCCCATTTGCAAGCGCTCTGCTCTTGTTTTGATTCCGATCAGTCGCGCGCGCGCAACACCCGTGCCGGGCGGGTTGCCAAGGGGCGCCATGCATGGGCCAAACCTGACAGCAATGTCGCCAAGATCCCGCCGATGATGATGGCGAGCGCCGAGAAGGGCTCGAAGCTGTAGCTGCTCTCCATGACAAAGGTCATCACCGCCCAGCCGCCCAAGGCCCCGGCCAAGATCGCGACCGCACCCGCCGCCAAGCCCATCAGCGCCGCGCGCAACGCAAAGGAGGTCAAGATGCTGGCGCGCGAAGCACCCAGCGTCTTCATCACCGCCGCCTCGAAGATGCGCCCGCGCTCGCCCGCAGCGGCCGCGCCGATCAACACGATGAAGCCCGTGAGAAGCGTCGCCCCCGCCCCGTAGGAGGTGGCCGCTGCAAGACTGCGCAGTGCCGTCGCCACCTGATCGAGCGCATCGCGCACCCGGATCGCGGTGATGTTGGGCGCATCGCCTGCCACATCCCGCAAGATCGCGGCCTCGGCTGCCTCGTCGGCATAGACGGTGGCGATATGGGTGTGCGGCGCGCCCGCCAGCGCGTTTTGCGACATGGTCACGACAAAGCCGATGCCGGCATTCTCGAAACTCACGTCGCGCAGTGCTGCGATCTCGGCCGCGATGTCGCGGCCAAGGATGTTGACGGTGATGGTGTCGCCGATGCCGATGCCGATCTCGAGCGCTTCTTCGGCAGCAAAGGCCACCAGCGGCGGCCCGACATAGTCATCGGGCCACCACGCGCCTGCGACGATTTCCTCGGGCGGGGGGGCGGTGGTGGTATAGGTCACGCCCCGATCACCCCGGATCACCCAGTGATCGCCTGCCACATCCTGCGCCCGCTGGCCGTTGATGCGGGTGATGACACCGCGCAGCATCGGTGCGGTATCGACCCGGCTGACGGCAGGGTCTCCTGTCACGCGGTCGAGGAATGGCTGCAACTGGTCGGGCTGGATATCGACGAAGAAATACGACGGCGCGACAGTGGGTAGATCGCGCTGGATCGCGGCGCGCAGATTGCTGTCGATCTGCCCCACGGCGGCCAGCACCGCAAGGCCAAGGCCCAGCGATAGGACCACGCTTGTCGCTTCGGACCCCGGCCCGCCCACCGCACCCAGCGCCGTGCGCAGTGCGGTGCGCCCCCGCAAGCCATGCGCCCGCGACAGCCGCCGCGCCAAAGCCCGGATGCCGCGCGCTGCTAGCGCCAAGAGTAGCAGCGCCCCCAAGATGCCGCCCGCCGTGCCAAGCGCCAGCCGCTCGATCCCCGAAAGCCATGTCGCCAGCCCGACAAGCAGCAGGGCCAGCCCAGCGACAAGCGCCACCCAGATCGGGCGCGGCCAAGCCCTGACGCCGCCCGCCGCATCGCGGTAAAGGGCGGCCGCGCGCAGCTGTTCGGTGCGCGCCAAGGGCCAAAGCGTGAAGATCAGCGCGGTCAGGGCACCATACAAGGCCGCTTCGGCCAAGGGTACGGGATAGACGGCAAAGGCGATGGGAATGGGCAGTTGGGCGGCGATGATCGGCGCAAAGACCAAGGGCAGCACCGCGCCCAAGGCAAGCCCAAGCGCCAACCCCAACAGCGTCAACAGGCCGACCTGGATGAAATAGGCGGCAAAGATCGTGCGCCCTTCGGCCCCCAGCGTCTTGAGGGTGGCGATGGTCTCGACCTTGCCCTCCAGATAGGCGCGCACAGCCGATGAGACGCCGACGCCGCCCACCGCCAAGCCCGCAAGCCCGACCAAGACCAAGAACGCGCCGATGCGGTCGACAAAGCCCTGCACCCCCGGCGCGCCATTGCGGCTGTCGCGCCAGCGCATGCCGGTATCCTCGAACTGCGCGCGGGCCTCGGCCGACAGTGCGGCAAGGTTGGCCCCCGGCGGGAGGGCAAGGCGATATTGGCTGTCGAAAAGCGTGCCGGGTGCCAATAGCCCCGAACCCTCCAACCCCGCCAATTTTACAATGGTGCGCGGCCCCAGACCGAACCCGCCCGAGGCGCCATCGGGTTCAGCCGCCAGTGCCGCGCGCAATTCGAATTCTTGCGTGCCAAGGCGGAAGATATCGCCGATCTCAAGCGCCATCCGGTCGATCAAAAGCCGGTCCATCACCGCGCCGGGTCTATCGGTTGTGGCAAGCGCGTCTGCCAGTGGGATTGCCGGATCAAGCACGACCGTGCCGTAGAGCGGATAGGCCCTATCGACGCCGCGCACCTGCGTTAGCCCGCGCTCTGGCCCCTCCGCCCGGTCGATTACGACCATCGAGCGGAAGTCTACTGTCTCGGAGACGCGGAGCGCGATCGCCTCCATATAGGCGCGCTCGGCCTCATCGGCGAAGCGATAGGTGAAACTCATCTCGGCGTCACCGCCAAGGATGCTGGCACCTTCGCGCGAAAGCCCCGCCTCGATCGCGGTGCGCACCGATCCGACAGCGGCGATGGCTGCGACACCAAGGGCCAGACAGGCAAGAAAAATGCGAAAGCCTTTCAGCCCGCCGCGTAATTCCCGGCGAGCGATGCACCATGCGATATTCATTCGGCGGCATCCTTGAGCGATGCGGCGTCGATCCGCCCGTCGCGCAGCCGGATTTCCCGGTCGCACCGCGCGGCCAGTTCTGGCGCGTGCGTCACTAGCACCAGCGTTGATCCATGCCTGTCGCGCAGACCAAAAAGCATCTCGATGATCGCCTGACTATTCACCCCGTCAAGGTTCCCGGTCGGCTCATCCGCCAACAAGATAAGCGGGCGCGGTGCGGCGGCGCGCGCCAGCGCCACGCGCTGCTGTTCGCCGCCCGACATCTGGCTGGGATAGTGATGCGCGCGATGGGCAAGGCCCACGGCCTCCAACTCCGCGGCGGCCCGATCAAAGGCATCGCGGTGCCCGGCCAGTTCCAAGGGGGTCGCCACATTTTCCAGTGCTGTCATCGTTGGGATGAGGTGGAAGGATTGGAACACCACCCCCATATTGTCCCTACGAAAGCGGGCAAGCTGGTCTTCGTTCATCGCGGTCAGGTCGTGGCCAAGCGCTGTGACCGTGCCGCCGGTGGCGCGTTCCAGCCCGCCCATCAGCATAAGGAGCGAAGATTTGCCCGACCCCGATGGCCCCGTTAGCCCCACGGTCTGCCCCGCATGGATATCGAGCGTGATCCCGTGCAGGATATCGACGCGGCCCCCATTTCCATCAAGCGAGAGGCGGGCATCGACAAGGGACAGGACGGGATCGGACATGACTGAACGCCTCGGTTTACTTTGCTCAAAGGCATATGGTGCCTTGCGCGTCATGGGCAAGGCGCTGGTGCTGGCCATGTTGGTCGCACTGCCCGCGCGGGCGGATACTGTCACCATCGCCGCTTTGGGCGATAGCCTGACCCAAGGCTACGGTCTGGTGCAGGAAGAGGGGTTCGTGCCGCAATTGCAGGGCTGGCTTGCCGCGCGCGGCCATGCGGTCGCGGTGATCAATGCGGGTGTCTCGGGCGATACCACGGCGGGCGGGCTGTCGCGGATCGGCTGGACGCTGACCCCCGATGTTGATGCGTTGATCGTGGCGCTGGGGGGCAATGACCTGCTGCGCGGTCTGCCGCCTGAGGCCAGCCGCGCCAATCTGGAAGGCATCTTGCAAGCTGCCGCCACGGCGGGTGTGCCCGTGCTGCTTGTGGGTATGGAGGCGCCGGGCAATTACGGGCCGGAATTCAAGGCGGCTTTCGACGCGATCTATCCCGATCTCGCCGCGCAATATGGCGCGCTGCATGCCGACAGCTTTCTTGGCCCGCTGATGGATGCGGCCGAGGCCGACAGCCGCGCTGCCTTGGCCCGCTACATGCAGGCCGATGGCATCCATCCCAATGCCGAAGGTGTCGGGCTGATCGTCGACGCGCTTGGCCCCTTGGTGGAGAACCTTATCGCGCTGGTGCCGCAATCGTGATCGCGGTGCCCGCCGCGTCGCAGAGTTCGCGCAAAGCGAGGGGCGGGGCCGCATCTGTGATCCAGCGATCCAGATCGCGCAGCCCTGCGATCCGCACCGGGGCGGCACGCGCCAGCTTGCTATGATCGGCCACCAGAAAGGCCGCGCGCGCCTGTGACAGGATCGCACGCGAAACGCGCACCTCGTCCGGGTCGAAATCGAGGATATCGCCCGCAAGGTCGAGGGCCGAACCGCCGATCACGGCGATGTCGACCTTGAACTGGCGGATGGTGTCCACCGCCATATCGCCCGTCAGCCCGCCATCGGCCCGGCGCAGGCGGCCACCGGTCAAGATGACTTCGGCCGTCGGGTGGGTGCCCATGATCTGCGCGACGTTCAGGTTGTTGGTCACCACCATCAGGTTCGGCGTGTCGATCAGCGCGCGGGCCACGGCCTCGGTCGTGGTGCCGATATTGAGGAAAAGCGACGCCCCCGGCGGGATTAGCGCCGCGGTGGCGCGCCCGATCGCCTCTTTCGCCTCGGCGGCAAGGCGGCGGCGTTCGGCGTAAGCGATATTCGTGATGCCCGAGGGCAGCATCGCCCCCCCATGGGTGCGCGCCAAAAGCCCGGCATCGCACAACTCACCCAGATCGCGGCGAATGGTCTGGACCGTCACGCCAAAGCCTGTGGCCAAATCATCGACGCCGACGCGACCCGTCTGTCGGGCAAGATCGAGGATATCCGACTGGCGCGGGTTGATACGCATGACACTCTCATAACGAAAAAAAACGAACATGAAAATTGACAAAACGAACATTGGATGAAAATGACGGGATCAGGCACGCATTGGTGTAGGCAAAGGATTCGCCATGGCCGCGCATTACGATCTGTTCGTCATCGGCGGCGGCATTAATGGATGCGGTATCGCGCGCGATGCGGCGGGGCGGGGGCTGTCGGTCTGTCTTGCGGAAATGGGCGATCTGGGCGGGGCGACATCCTCGGCCTCGACCAAGCTGTTCCACGGCGGGTTGCGCTATCTGGAGTTCTTCGAATTCGGGCTGGTTCGTCATGCGTTGGCCGAACGCGAGATCTTGCTGCGCGCCATGCCCCATATCAGCTGGCCCATGAGGTTCGTGCTGCCCCTCTCGCCCGAGATGCGTTTTGACAGCGCGACGCCGACCTCCCGGCTTTTGGGGGCTGTCATGCCGTGGCTCAAGGGGCGGCGGCCTGATTGGCTGATCCGGCTGGGCCTGTTCCTTTACGACCATCTTGGCGGTCGCAAGATCCTGCCCGGCACCAAGACGCTGCAATTGCCCGGCACGCCCGAGGGGGCGGCGCTGCAAGATCGCTTCACTAAAGCCTATGAATATTCCGATTGCTGGGTCGAAGATGCGCGCCTTGTCGTGTTGAACGCGCGGGATGCCGAGGCGCGGGGCGCGCGCATCCTGACCCGCGCCAAGGTGATCGCGGCGCGTCGGGTGGGCGATCACTGGCAAATCACGCTCGAGCGCGATGGCATTTCCGAAATGGTCGAAGCGCGCGCGCTGGTCAATGCGGCGGGGCCTTGGGTTGCCGATGTGGTGCAGGGTGTGATCGGCCAGAACAGCCGCGAGACTGTGCGGCTGGTGCGCGGTTCGCACATCGTCGTGCCGCGCATCGCGGAACATGACAAAGCCTATTTCCTGCAAGGCCGCGACGGACGGATCATCTTTGCGATCCCCTATGAAACCAACTTTACCCTGATCGGAACCACCGATGCCGACCATCACGGCGATGCGCACAGCGCTGTCTGCACCGATGGGGAGCGCGATTATCTGATTGCTTTTGCCAATCAATATCTAAAAGTTCCAATCACCCAAGCCGATGTGGTCTGGACCTATTCCGGCGTGCGCCCGCTTTATGATGACGGGGCCGCATCCGCCACGGCCGCGACGCGCGATTATGTGCTGTCGCTTGATGAGAGCGGCCCGGTTCTGCTCAATATCTTCGGCGGCAAGATCACGACCTATCGCAAGCTGGCCGAAGATGCCTGGGACAAGCTTTCCCCCCATTTTCCAGGGCGGCACGGCCATTGGACGGCGGGCGTGGCTCTGCCCGGTGGCGATTTCCCCGTCGATGGGGTGGTGCGCCTGACGGGTGACCTGCGCGCGCGCTATCCTTTCCTCACGCAAAATTGGGCCGCACGGCTCATCCGCGCCTATGGCACCGAGGCGCCGTTGATCTTGGGCGAGGCGCAAAGTGCCGCCGATCTTGGCCGCGATTTCGGCGCGAGCCTGACCGAGGCGGAGCTGCGCTGGCTGATGACCTGTGAATACGCCCGCACGGCCGAAGATGTGATTTGGCGGCGCAGCAAGCTGGGCCTGCGCCTTGGGCCGGAGCAGATCGCGGAAATCGACGCTTTCATGGCCATGGCCTGACTTGCGCGGATCGCGCCAGCCGATATGCTGCCGCAAAGAACAAAAGGGGCAAAACCGATGACGCATATTCTGGCCATCGATCAAGGCACCACGTCCAGCCGCGCGATCTTGTTCGACGCGGGCCTTGCCCCGGTGGCATCCGCGCAACAGGAATTTGCCCAGATCTACCCTGCCTCGGGCTGGGTCGAACATGACCCGGAGGCGATCTGGCAATCGGTCCTCGCTACCTGCCGCGCGGCGATGGAAAAGGGCGGTTTGACCGCGCGCGATACCGCGGCCATCGGCATCACCAACCAGCGCGAAACCGTGGTGCTGTGGGATCGTGCGACGGGGGAACCGCTGCACAACGCCATCGTTTGGCAGGACCGTCGTACCGCCGAACTGTGCGCGCGCCTGAAAGCCCAAGGCCATGAGCCGATGGTGCAAGAGAAAACCGGGCTTTTGCTCGATCCTTACTTTTCGGGCACCAAGCTGGCGTGGCTGCTCGATCATGTCGAAGGGGCGCGCGCCCGTGCCAAGGCGGGGGAGCTGGCCTTTGGCACCATCGACAGCTGGCTGATCTGGAAGCTGACGGGCGGTGCCGTCCATGCGACCGATGCCACCAACGCCTCACGCACGATCTTGTATAATATCCGCGAAGGGCGTTGGGATGCGGATATCTGCGCGCTTCTGGATATTCCCATGCCGCTCTTGCCCGAGGTGCGCGATTGCGCCGCCGATTACGGCATAACCGAGCCCGCGCTTTTGGGCGGCGCGATCCCGATCTTGGGCGTGGCGGGCGATCAACAGGCCGCCACCATCGGGCAGGCCTGTTTTCAGCCCGGCATGATGAAATCGACCTATGGCACGGGCTGTTTCGCGCTGCTCAACACCGGCGATACGCTGGTGCGCTCACAGAACCGGATGTTGGGGACCATCGCCTATCAACTGGACGGGCGGCCTACCTATGCGCTCGAAGGATCGATCTTTATCGCAGGCGCGGTGGTGCAATGGCTGCGCGACGGGCTGGGGATCATCGACCATGCGGCCCAGACCCAAAGCCTGGCCGAAGCTGCCGACCCCACCCAACAGCTTTATCTCGTGCCCGCCTTCACCGGGCTGGGCGCGCCCTATTGGGACCCCGACTGTCGCGGTGCGATCTTTGGCCTTGCCCGTAATTCGGGCCCCGCCGAATTCGCCCGCGCGGCTCTTGAAAGCGTCGGCTACCAGACCCGCGATCTGTGGGAGGCGATGGCCGCCGATTGGCAGGCCGATACAGGTGCCGCGCTGGATACCGCCACCTTGCGCGTGGATGGCGGGATGAGCGCGTCCGATTGGACGATGCAATTCGTGGCCGACATTTTGGGTGCGCCCGTCGATCGCCCGAAGGCGCTGGAGACGACGGCCCTTGGCGCGGCGTGGCTGGCGGGGATGCGCGCGGGGGTTTACCCCGATGCGGCGGGCTTTGCCGCGACATGGGCGCTGGATCGCAATTTCGCCCCGGGGATGGATGCCAAGACCCGCGAAAGCCGCTATGCCGGGTGGAAAGACGCTGTCTCTCGCACCTTGAGCAGCCCATGACCCAAAGCCCCACCTTGCGCGTGGCCTTGGCCCAGATGTGTTCGGCCGACACGCATGAGGCCAATATCGCGACCGTCAGCGCATTGGCGGCCGAGGCGGCAGGTGGCGGTGCCGCGCTTTTGGCCCTGCCCGAGGTGGCGGGTCTGATGAACCGCAACCCCGAAACATCGGCCCGTCAGGTCGTGGCGGCAAAGGATGATCCCTTCATCGCCGCCTGCTGCGGTCTGGCGGCCCGGCATGGGCTGTGGATCCACACCGGATCGACCCCGGTGCGCAGCCCCGATGGGCGGTTTCTGAACCACGCCACCCTGATCGATGCCACGGGCGGGATCGTGGCCGAGTACGACAAGATCCACCTCTTCGATGTGGCGCTCGAGGGGCAGGCACCCATCGGCGAGTCCAAACGTTTCGCGCCGGGAACCCGCGCGACTCTCGCGCAAACCCCTTGGGGGCCGTTCGGCATGTCGATCTGCTACGACCTGCGTTTCCCCTATCTCTACCGCGCCTATGCGCAGGCGGGAGCGGTGCTGATGTTCATCCCCTCGGCCTTCACCGTGCCGACCGGACAGGCGCATTGGGAGGTGCTGTTGCGCGCCCGCGCCATTGAAACAGGCAGCTTCGTTCTGGCCGCCGCCCAAGCGGGCCAGCATGCCGATGGGCGGCAGACCTATGGCCATGCGCTGGCCGTAGACCCATGGGGCAAAGTGCTGGCCGATCTGGGCGATGCGGCGCCGATGCTGCAACTGATCGACCTCGATCTGGGGGCTGTCAGCCGGGCAAGGGCGCAAATCCCAAGCTGGGGCGCGGCCCCGCCCGATTGGTTCGACCCAAGCCGGATCGGCTAACGGCCCGTCCCCCTTCCGAAATTCGCGCATTTTTGTGACTTACATCTTTCGACAAATTTGCCTTTGTCTTTCGAGGGCGCGAGAAGCCGCGCTCACAAACTTGAGTCAAAAACGCGGCACTGACCTATACGACGCGGTCGCGCGTCAGATACAGCTTATCACATGTGAACTGGCTGGGGTGGTAGGATTCGAACCTACGGTACGCGGTACCAAAAACCGTTGCCTTACCACTTGGCTACACCCCAACCGTGCCGCGCTAGTTACGCTGGGAGCGTCGGGGGATCAAGACCCCGTTTCCAAAAATTCGACGCGGCGCGCAGCATCCCGCCGGGCTGTCAAAGCCGGATCGGGTCGGCCTTTGCCAAACGGTCGAACGCCATCAGTCCAGCCACCAGCGCGGACATCTGGGCAAGGGGAATCATGTTCGGCCCGTCCGAGGGCGCGCGGTCGGGGTCTTCATGAGTTTCGATGAAAACCCCTGCGACCCCAAGGGATACAGCGGCGCGCGCTATCACAGGGGCGAACTCACGCTGGCCGCCGGAACTTCCGCCTTTGCCGCCGGGTTGCTGCACGGAATGGGTGGCGTCCATCACGACCGGGTACCCTGTCTTCATCATCTCGGGCAGGCCACGCATGTCGGCCACTAGCGTGTTGTAGCCGAAGCTTGTGCCGCGCTCGGTCAGGATGATCCGCCGGTTGCCGGTCGACTCGATCTTGGCCACGACATTAGGCATGTCCCACGGGGCAAGAAATTGCCCCTTTTTCACATTGATCACGGCCCTGGTTTCGCCTGCAGCCAGCAACAGGTCAGTCTGTCGGCACAGGAAAGCGGGGATCTGGATGATATCGCAAACCGCCGCCACGGGCGCGCAATGGTCGGCGCCATGCACATCGGTCAGCACCGGGCAGCCAAGCTCGGCCTTCACATCGGCCAGCACTTGCAGCCCCTCGTCCATACCAAGGCCACGCACGCCCGATAGGCTGGTGCGGTTGGCTTTGTCATAGCTGCCCTTGAACACGAATCCCGCACCCGCCTTGTCACAGGCCTCGGCCATCGTGCGTGCGATCATCAGCGCGTGATCGCGGCTTTCCAACTGGCAGGGCCCTGCGATCACGGTCAGCGGGCAATCATTGCCTATGGCCAAGCGGCCTGTTTCAACGATCTGCATGGGCTCTCCCGTCCGATTTAGGCGTCAGGTCAGGAACTGACCTGCTCTCTGAGGATCGATGCGGTCATCGACACCATCAGGTAAATGCCCGAAAACACGAGGAACGCAAGCAGGGTATTCTCAAAGGCGCGCGGATAGGCGGCTCGGTTGGGTGCCACGGGAAAGACACCCATCGACAGGTAGAGCGATTGCCGGGTTGCCTCGATCCGGGCGGTTTCAAGCTATTGCAGCGCTTGGGCCAGAATCATCTGGAGGGTTTCCACTTGTGCTTGCTGCGTCTGGCTTGGGCCGCTAGGTCGCGCTGAACTTACGAGGAAGGATCGCGGCGATGACACCCTTGGACCAAGCCCATGAGGCGATGGAGACATCCCTCGATGACGACGCGGCGCGGCTACGGTTTTTCGACCGGCTTTCGGCGTCCGAGCTGTTCTTGCTGCTCGAAGAAGAAGCCGAAGGTGATCGCATCCGCCCCCGCGTCTTCCCGGTTGAAGGACAGGATTTCGTGCTGGTGTTCGATCGCGAAGAGCGGTTGACGGAATTTGTCGGCGACGCTGCCCCCTATGCCGCGCTATCGGGCCGGAAACTGGCCGAGATGTTGGCGGGCCAAGGTATTGGGTTGGGCGTCAATCTGGGCGTGGCCCCTTTATCGATCCTGATCGAGGCCGCATCGGTGGACTGGCTGGCCACGACGCTTTCAGACGCCCCGGAAGAGGTCGAGGAACACCCCGAGGAAATCACCGCGCCGGGCGGCTTGCCCGAGGCGCTTTTGACTGCGCTTGATGCGCGGCTGGCCGCAGCGGGCGGCATGGCGCGCATGGCCTATCTTGTCGCCACCACCTATCGCGGTGGGCGGCGCGGGCATCTGATGGCATTTATCGACCCTATGCCCGGTGCGGAGCCCGCGCTTGCGCGTGCGGTTGGAGCCGCGCTGACCTTTTCCGGGATCGCCGCAGGAAGTCTTGATGTCGGGTTCTTCCGCGCCGCCGATCCGGTCGCCGCGCGGCTTGCGCGCGTTGGCTTACGTTTCGATTTGCCTGCCGCCCCCGAAGGTGCCGCAACTGCCCCATCCGCACCCGGCATGGACCCGCAAAAGCCGCCGCGCTTGCGCTGAGGGCAAGCGCGCGGCAGGCCGCGTGATGCGTATTTTGGTGGTCAGTAGCCCAGTTTTCGGTCCACCAGATGATGGAGTGCCTCACCCATCTCTGCGCGCTTGATATTGCGCACAAGCGTGCGCGCCGCAGAAGCTGGCCGGGTGGCCGAGGCGATGTGCGGGGTCACCGTCACCTGCGGATGTGACCAATAGCGGCGATCGGCAGGCAGGGGTTCGATGCGGAAGGTGTCGAGCGTGGCATGGCCGATATGGCTCTGATCCAGCGCGGCAAGAAGGGCATCATCGTCGATCAACGCGCCGCGGCCGGGGTTCACGATCACCGCGCCCTTGGGCAAAAGCGCCAATGTTCGCGCGTTCAGCGTGCTGTCGGTGGCGGGCGTGTTGGGCAGGAGCAAAACCACAATTTGCGCCGCGCGCAAGGCATCATTCAACCCATCGGCGCCATGATGGCATGTGACGCCGGGAATGGATTTGGCGCTGCGCGACCACCCATGGGTGCGGAAATTCAGCGCCGCCAGCGCTTGGGCGCAGGCCGTGCCGAGAACGCCCAAGCCCAGCACCGTGACGCTGCGATCACGCGCCAAGGGCGGCGTGCTGTCATCGCGCCAGATCCCGTCTTGGCCTTGGATATGGGTATCCATCCCCAGATGATGGCGCAGCACATGGCCAGTGACATATTCCACCATGCCTTCGGTCAGACCTTCGTCGACCATCCGCGCCAAGGGCACGCGCAAGGTGGCGTTGCCGACCACATCCTCGACCCCCGCCCAGAGGTTCAGCACCGCCTTGAGCTTCGAAAAGGGGGTGAAATCTGTCAGGCCGGAATTGGGGGCGTAGATGATGTAATCGACATCGCCCGGCGCGGCCTCGACCGTCAGATGGGCGTGGCCAAGGCCGTTTTCGCCAAGGGCGGTGCGCAGATGAGGCTCATAGATGCTCCACCGCTCTGATTTGGCGGCGAAAAGAATGGTGGGCATGGGGCCTCCTGTCAGTGGTTAGCGCGGGCGGTGGATATGGGCCGATTGCACGAGCCCGAAGGCAACCATCAACACAAGCATCGCCGATCCGCCATAGCTGACCAAGGGCAGCGGCACGCCGACGACCGGCGCCAAGCCCATCACCATCGCCATATTGACCGCGAAATACAGGAAGAAGGCAACAGCGATCCCCATGACCAAAAGCGCGGCAAAGCGGTCGCGGGTGGCGCGTGCGATGACGATGCAAAAAACAAGGATCAGGATGTAGAGCGCCAACAAGGAGGAGGCTCCGACAAAACCGAACTCTTCGGCCAAGGTGGTAAAGATGAAATCGGTGTGTTTCTCGGGCAAAAAGTTCAGGCGGCTTTGCGTGCCTTCCATGAAGCCGCGCCCTGTCCAGCCGCCCGATCCTAGCGCGATCTGGCTTTGGGTGATGTGATAGCCCGCGCCAAGCGGATCATTGGACGGGTTCAAGAAGGTGTCGATCCGCCGGTACTGGTAGTCTTGCAACAGCTGCCAGCCTGTCCCGCGCGAGGTGAACACGGCAAAGACCGCACCCACGCCCAATGCGATGACACCCGCGAAATAGGCCCAATGCACGCCCGCCAGAAACATCACCGCACCGCCGCCCATCAACAGCAGCAACGCAGTGCCAAGATCGGGCTGGCGCAAGGTCAGCGCCACAGGGATGGCGATCAAGACCAGTGGGATGATGACATAAAGCAGACGCGATTTCTTGCTGACATCGAGCCAATCATAATAGGCGGCCAGCACCATCACGAGCGTGATCTTGGTCAACTCGGAGGGTTGCAGCCGCATGAATCCCAGATCGATCCAGCGCTGAGCGCCCATGCCGACCACGCCGAAAAATTCCACGAAAAGAAGCAAAAGCACCGACAGGCCAAAAGCCAGGGCCGAGACGTTGCGCCAAAACCAGATCGGCACCAAGGCCACGATCAGCATCAAGATGAAACCAAGCGCGAAACGCTCGATCTGCGGCTCGGCCCAGCGGTCGATGCGGCCACCCGCCACCGAGGTGAGCATCAAGAAACCCACGCCCGCCACCGCGATCAGCAAAACGATCAAGGGCCAGTTCAGATACAAGATCTTGCGCCAGCCGGTTGGCGTGAATTTCACATTGTATTCAAGAAAGCTCATGCTTGGCTCCGCACGGTGCGGCCCGTGGGGGTGGGCGGCGTGCGCAAGATCGGCAATTCGCGATGTAGCCGTTCGATGTCGCGGCGCTGATTGGCGGGGTAAAGCGTTGGTGGCGGCACCTCGCCCAATTGCGCGCGTAGCAAGATATCACGCGCGATGGGTGCGGCGACGGCCGAGCCGCCACCGCCATGTTCGACGATCACCGAACAGGCGTAGCGCGGATTGTCATAGGGTGCGTAGCCGACGTAAAGCGCGTGGTCGCGCCGTTCCCAAGGCAGATCAGCATTCGAGATCACGCCCGATGCCCGCTCGGCGGCGGCGATATTGCGCACTTGGCTGGTGCCGGTTTTACCAGCAATAGCGTAATCGGCCACTTCGACACGGCTGCCGTAAGCTGTGCCGCGCCTGTCATTATTGACCTGCCACATGCCGCGCTGGACCAATTGCAGATGGCCCGCGTCGATGCCGATATCGGCTGCTTGATCGGGCAATTGGCTGATCCCATCGATCGAGCGGATCAGCGTCGGCACGATCGCGCGCCCGGTGGCCAAGCGCGCGGTCATCACCGCCAGATGCAGCGGCGAGGACAAAACGAAGCCCTGCCCGATAGAGGCATTGAGCGAGTCGCCCACCACCCATGCGGCGCCGCGATTTTGCGCCTTCCATTGCATGGTTGGCGCCAGCCCCTCGGCGATACCGGACATTGGCAGGTCATGGCGCACGCCACAGCCCAAGCGTTTGGCCATGGCCGACATCGCCTCGATGCCCACGCGCTGGGCAAGCTCGTAGAAATAGACGTCGCAGCTTTGGCTGATGCTTTCGATCAGATTGACCCGCCCGTGGCCGCCACGGCTCCAGCAATGGAAGCGGCGGTCGCCCACATCCATGTGGCCGGGGCAAAACACTGTCTCGTCGGGCGTGATCACCCCTGCTTCCAGCGCGGCAAGCGCCACGATCATCTTGTAGGTCGAGCCGGGTGGATAAAGCCCCTGTGTCGCCTTGTTGGCCAAGGGGCGATAGCGGTCATTGTTCAGCCCATTCCACGCGGCGGTGGAAATGCCGCGCACAAAGAGGTTGGGGTCAAAGGTGGGCGTCGATCCCAGCGCAAGAATTTCGCCGCTTTGGCAATCCATCACGATGGCGCCCGCGCTTTCCCCCGACAAGCGTGCCTCGACGTAATTCTGCAGCCCGGCATCGATGGTCAGCTGAAGATCGCCGCCGGGATCGGGCGGGTCGCGATCCAATTCGCGCATCACGCGGCCACCGGCATTGACCTCGACCCGTTTGGTGCCAGCACGGCCGCGCAAGACGCGCTCCATGCGCGCCTCGACATTGTAGCGGCCCACCTGAAAATCGGGGATCTGAAGCACCGGATCGGTGTCGCCGGTTTGTTCGAGGTAATAATCCGACACCGGGCCGACATAGCCGACCACATGGGCAAGATCGGCCCCCATGGGATAGACGCGCGACAGCCCCACCTCGGGGGTGATGCCGGGCAAGGCGGGGGCGTTCACGGCGATGGCGCTGATCTCGGCCCAACTCAGCCGGTCGGCGATGGTGACGGGCACGAAGGGGGGGCGGCGCGCGATCTCGGCGCGGGCACGCTCCAGCGCGGTCATGTCAAGGGTCACGATCCGCGCCAGCTCGGCCAAAACGGCGTCGACATCGCCTGCATCCTCGCGCACCAGCGTGACACGGTAGTTCTGCTCATTGGCGGCCAAAAGCACACCGCCGCGATCGAAAATCAGGCCGCGTGCGGGCGGCAAAAGGCGAATATTGATCCGGTTCTCTTCGGCCAAGAGGCGAAAATCATCGGCGCGCTCGACCTGAAGATAGCGCATGCGCCCGGTCAGCACCGCACCCGTGGCCAAGAATAGCCCGCCCACAAACAGGCTGCGCCGCCCGATCTGGCGGGTGCTGTCCTCGGTGTCTTTGACGGTGCGCTTCATGTGTTACGCTTCGACCTCTGCTGGGCCGATCTTACGCAGACCGAACAGGAATTTCGAGATGCCGACGACCAGCGGATAGATCGCGGCGGTGACAATGGCGTGAGCCAGTGACAAGCCCAAGGGCGGGGGATCGACGAACAACACCCACAACAGCATCCGCTCGACCACGATCATCACGAAGACCGCACCGCTAAAGGCCGACCATTCCAGCAAAAAGGGGAATTCGGTCATCGTCAATGGCCGCCGGCGGAGTGCCTCCGATGCGATGATGACCAAAAGGGTCCACAGGCCCGGCGGCCGCTGAAACAAGAAATCGGCAAGCAAGAACACCACGAGAATCGCACCCAAGGGCACAACTGCGGGTTGGCGCAAAAGCCATGCCAGCGTCAGCGCCAACAGCAGGTCCGGCCCCGGAACGCCGGTATTGTCGAGCGACAGCGGCATCATCTTGATGCAGATGACACTGGCACAGAGCGCCAAGAAAAGCGCCCGGTAGCTCCAAATATGCTGTGTGCTGTTGCGCATGCTCACTCCAACGTGCCTTCACGCGAGAGCCCAAGCGGCGTCACGGGTCGCTGGCCGGGACGAAAGGTCGGCGCGGCGCCGGGCGGCAAAACGAACCCCTCTGGCGGGGGCCATGGCGGGCCGATCAGCATGCCGGGGTCACCCAGCGTTGTGCCGGGGTGGCTACGCATGACGCGCAAGAAACGCAGCCGCGCGATATCGGCGGCCAGCCGCGCGCGCAACATACGATCATTCGTCTCGACGACTTGCCCAACCAGCAATCCGGGCGGGAAAATCCCGTCATCGCCCGAGGTGACGATCCGGTCCCCGGCGGCGATATCCTCGGGGGCTTCGATGAAATCAAGCGCCGGGGCGGGCGAGTTATCGCCCATCAATAGCGCTTGCTGCCCGGATGGCTGGATTGTCACGGGGATGCGGCTGTTATTGTCGGTCAACAGCAACACCCGGCTGGTGCCTTCGCCCACGCCCGAGATGCGCCCGACAACGCCCAGACCATCCATCGTCGCCCAGCCGTCAAGAATACCGTCGCGCGCACCGACATTGATCAAGACCGAACGGCGAAAGGGGCTGCCGGCATCGGCCATCACGATCCCGGTGACAAAAGTCAGCTCTGGATCAAGCCGCACCCGGTTGAGGTCGAGAAGGCGCGCGTTTTCTTGTTCCAATTGCAGCGCCGCCTCGCGCCACGAACGCATTTGCTGCAATTCGCGGCGCAACTCCTCGTTTTGTTCGTAAAGCCGGGCATAGCTTTGGAACCCATCCACCATGCGTGCCAAACCCGTCACGGGCGCCATCGCCCATTCCATATTCGGCACGACGCGGTCGATGATCGCCGCGCGCATGCGTTCGATGCGGGGATTGTCGATACGCCACACCAGCACCAATGCGATCAGCACAAGAATCAGCACCATCACCAGCAAACGCCGGACGGGGCGGGCATAGGCCTGGTCTTGGGGCTTTCGTGCCATCTCGCTCCTTCGGTGCGGCGCGCGTCAGGCGGCGTCAGAGGGGCTCAACTGTCGTAATCGATCGCGTGACGCAGGAGTTTTTCATACTCCAGCGCCTTTCCGGTTCCGACGGCGACACAATTCAGGCACTCGTCAGCGACAGAAATGGCCAAGCCTGTCTGCTCGCGCAGCGCGATGTCGAGATCGCCCAAAAGCGCGCCACCCCCCGTCAGCATCACGCCACGATCGACGATATCGGCGGCCAGATCGGGCGGGGTTGCTTCAAGCGCGCCCATCACCGCCTCGACGATCTGTTGCACGGGTTCGGCCAGCGCCTCGGCGACTTGGGCTTGGCTGATCTCGATTTCCTTGGGCACACCATTGAGCAGGTCGCGCCCACGGATGCGCATGGAGGCACCGCGCCCGTCATCGGGCATGCGTGCCGTGCCGATGGATGTCTTGATCCGCTCAGCAGTTGCTTCACCGATCAGCAGGTTCTGATTGCGGCGCAGATAGCTGATGATCGCCTCGTCCATCCGGTCGCCACCCACCCGAACCGAGCGCGCATAAACGATATCGGCCAAAGACAGCACCGCCACCTCGGTGGTGCCGCCGCCGATATCGACGACCATGGAGCCCGTGGGGTCGGTGATCGGCATGCCCGCACCGATGGCGGCTGCGATGGGTTCGGCGATCAGCCCCGCCTTGCGCGCACCGGCACCCAGCACCGATTGCCGGATCGCGCGTTTTTCCACCGGCGTTGCGCCATGGGGCACGCAAACGATGATCTTGGGCTTGGTGAATGTGGTGCGCTTGTGAACCTTGCGGATGAAATGCTTGATCATTTCTTCGGCCACATCGAAATCTGCGATGACGCCGTCGCGCATGGGGCGGATCGCTTGGATCGAACCCGGCGTGCGGCCCAGCATCAGCTTGGCATCTTCGCCAAAGGCCAAGGCTTTTTTCACCCCATCCTTGACCTGATAGGCCACGACCGAGGGTTCATTGAGGATGATGCCACGGCCTTTGACATAGACCAGCGTATTGGCCGTGCCGAGGTCGATCGCCATATCCGACGAGAAAAGATTGCCCCACATTGCCATCTGCACATGCCCTTTGCGCGATTTCAAAAGGGCATGACCCGCGTCCCGGAAAGAGACTCGGCCATGCCCCTGAGGTTTGTATATAGGCCTTGGCGGCAAGCCGCGTAAAGGCCTCGATCCGAAACGCACCAGCGCATTTTCGCTGGTAAATGGGCCGGAATTCTTGCGCTTTCCCGTTGGAAAACGCCAGCTTTTCGCCGTCCGCCTTTAGCCTGCGTCTTTGTAAGAGACTTCCTTGCGGTCCGAGCCCAGCTTTTCACGCCGCACGATCAAGCGGTTGAGCGCGTTTACATAGGCTTTCACGCTGGCCACGATCGTATCGGTGTCGGCGGCTTGGCCCGTCGTGATGCGCCCGCCCTCTTCAACGCGGACAGTAACGGTGGCCTGCGCATCCATCCCTTCGGTGACCGCGTTCACCTGATAAAGCTGCAAAACCGCCTCGTTGGGATAAAGCGCCTTGACCGCGTTGAAGGCCGCATCGACCGGCCCATCGCCTTGTGCTGTGGCTTGGGCGTCTTTCTCGCCCACCCGCAGGGTGATGTCGGCCGATTGCGGCGCCTCGGTGCCGCAGATCACGCGCAGGAATTTCAACTCTAGATGATCCTTGGTGCCTGCCGCCGCCGCATCGGTGACCAGCGCGATCAGGTCATCGTCAAAGACTTCTTTCTTGCGGTCGGCCAGCGCCTTGAAGCGCACGAACAAATCGTTGAGCTGGTTGTCGATCATATCGAAGCCCAGGTCTTTGAGCTTGGCGCGCAATGCCGCGCGGCCCGAATGCTTGCCCAAGGGCAGCGAGGTGCCCGCCAGCCCAACATCTTCGGGGCGCATGATCTCGAATGTGTCTGCCGATTTCAGCATCCCGTCCTGATGGATGCCGCTTTCATGCGCAAAGGCGTTCTTACCCACGATCGCCTTGTTGGGCTGCACCGCAAAGCCCGACACGGTCGAGACCCTGCGCGAAATATGCATGATCTTGGTGATGTCGATGCCTGTGGTGTAGGGCATGATGTCATGGCGCACCTTGAGTGCCATCACCACTTCTTCCAACGCGGTGTTGCCTGCGCGCTCGCCCAAGCCGTTGATCGTACATTCGATCTGGCGCGCACCGCCGGCGACCGCGGCCAGCGCATTGGCCGTCGCCATGCCCAGATCGTTATGGCAATGGGTGGCGAAGATCACATCTTCGGCGCCCGGCACCTCGGCAATCAAGCGGCGGATCAGGTCGGCGCTTTCCATTGGCGCGGTATAGCCCACCGTGTCGGGGATGTTGATGGTGCTGGCACCCGCCTTGATCGCGATCTCGACCACACGGGCCAAGTAATCCCACTCGGTCCGCGTCGCATCCATCGGCGACCATTGCACGTTATCGCAAAGGTTGCGCGCATGGCTGACAGTGTCGTGGATGCGCTCGGCCATCTCGTCCATCGTCAGATTGGGAATGGCCCGGTGCATGGGCGAGGTGCCGATGAAGGTATGGATGCGCGGGGATTTGGCGTGGCGCACCGCCTCCCAGCAGCGGTCGATATCCTTGAAGCTCGCGCGCGCCAGCCCACAGATGGTGGCATTGCGCGTCTGCTTGGCGATCTCGGAGACAGCGGCGAAATCCCCTTCCGAGGCGATGGGAAAGCCCGCCTCGATGATATCGACGCCCATCTCGTCCAAAAGGCTGGCAATCTCCAGCTTTTCATCATGGCTCATCGTGGCGCCGGGCGATTGCTCGCCGTCGCGCAGCGTGGTGTCGAAAATCAAGACGCGGTTTTTTTCGGTGGTCATAGCGGTTGGTCCTTAGCCTAGGGGCATCTGCCTGTTTGGGGGGTGATCGGCGCTATCCCTCCTCTGAGCGGTCGCGCCGAATGGCACGCTCAGAGGCGGCTAAGAAGCAGCAGGCCAAGCAACGACAACCGCGCGCTGGGCGCGGCAAGGGTCGTGATATGGGCCTGCGTGATCATGAGGGTGAAAATACCGATCCTTGCGGCTTTGAAAACCCCCTTTCGGGTCAGTGCCATTGACCGATCCCTTGCGCGTCATAGCTGCACCCTCATGGAACAGGCATTGGTGATCGGGGCATCCAGCGGCATTGGCCGCGCGGTGGCCGAAGAATGGCAGGCGCGGGGCGCTGTGGTGACGGGGCTTTCGCGGGCTGCGGACGGGTTGGATGTGACTGATGCGGCCAGCGTGGCGCGGGTGATGGGCGCGCTTGCGGGTCCGTTTGATGCGGTTTTCGTCGCCGTCGGCATCCTTGCGCCCGCGGGTGGCGCGCCCGAAAAGCAACTGGCCCAGATCGACCCGGTGGCCATGGCGCAGGTTTTTGCCGTCAACACAATCGGCGTGGCGCAAATCCTGACCCATCTGCCACGCCTTCTGCCGCGCAAGGGGCGCTCGGTCACGGGTGTGCTGACGGCCAAGGTGGGCTCGATCGGCGACAACCGCTTGGGTGGCTGGTATTCCTACCGCGCGTCAAAGGCCGCGCTGAACCAGATCGTGCATGGCACGGCGATCGAGATTGGGCGCAGCCACCGCGAGGCGGTGATCGCGGCGCTTCATCCCGGCACGGTCGCCACGCCTTTCACCGAAAATTATGACCCAAGCCATGGCAAGATGCAGCCAGCCGAGGCCGCGCGTGCGCTGTGTGAGGTGATGGCCGGGCTGACGCCTGCGCAATCTGGCGGGTTCTACGATTACGCCGGGCAGGAATTGCCATGGTAGGGCGCTTGATCCTGATCTTGGGCGATCAGCTCTCCGATGATCTATCCGCGCTGCGCGAGGGTGATCCGGCGCGCGACACCATCGTCATGGCCGAAGTGCTGGGCGAGGCGTCCTATGTCCCCCACCATCCCAAGAAGATCGCCTTTCTTTTCGCCGCCATGCGCAAATTCGCCACCCGGCTCGAAGGGCAGGGCTGGCGCGTCCTCTACACGCGCCTCGATGATCCCGAGAATACCCACTCCATCCCCGGCGAACTGATCCGCCGCGCGGCTGAAACGGGCGCGAGCGAGGTCATCGCTACCGAACCCGGCGAATTCCGCCTGATCGCGGCGCTGGAAGACTGCCCCATCCCCGTCCACCAGTTCCCTGACGACCGCTTCCTCTGTTCCCATGCCGAATTCGACCACTGGGCCGAAGGGCGCAAGGAACTCCGCATGGAATGGTTCTACCGCGAGATGCGCCGCAAGACCGGCCTCTTGATGGAGGGCGATCAACCCGCGGGCGGTAAATGGAACTACGACCACGACAACCGCAAACCCGCGCCGGGTGAGATTGCTTTCGACGGCCCGCTGCGGTTTGAGCCCGACGCCGTGACCGAAGAGGTTCTGGCACTGGTCGAAACCCGCTTTTCGGGCAACTTCGGCACGCTGCACCCTTTCTGGTTCGCCACCGACCGGGCGGGCGCGCAGAAGGCACTCGATCATTTCATCGCGCATGCCTTGCCGCGTTTCGGGGATTTTCAGGATGCGATGCTGGATGGCAACCGCTTCCTCTATCACTCCGTGATCTCGATGTATCTCAACGCGGGCCTTTTGGGCTGGCGCGAGATTTGCGAGGCCGCCGCGGCCGCCCATCACGCGGGCCATGCGCCGCTGAACGCGGTCGAGGGCTTCATCCGCCAGATCATCGGCTGGCGCGAATTCATGCGCGGCATCTATTTCCGCCAAGGCCCTGATTACACCCGCATGAACACGCTGGGCCATGACCGCGACTTGCCCGGCTTCTATTGGACGGGTGACACCAAGATGCGCTGCATGTCGCGCGCCGTGGAGCAAACCCGGGACGAGGCCTATGCCCACCATATCCAACGCTTGATGGTGACGGGCAATTTCGCCCTTCTGGCGGGGATCGACCCTTATCAGGTCCACGAATGGTATCTGGCCGTCTATGCCGATGCCTATGAATGGGTCGAGGCGCCCAATGTCATCGGGATGAGCCAATTCGCCGATGGCGGCATCGTCGGGTCCAAGCCCTATGTTTCGGGCGGCAACTACATCAACAAGATGTCGGACCACTGCAAACACTGCGCCTATGAGATCGGGGAAAAGACCGGCGAGAAAGCCTGTCCTTTCAACTACCTTTATTGGGCCTTTCTGCATCGTCACCGCGACCGCTTTGGCCGCAACCCCCGTATGGCGCAGATGTATCGGACATGGATGAAGATGTCCGACGACAAGCGGCAGGCGACATGGGACAGCGCCGATGCCTTTTTGGCGCGGCTTGAACGCGGGGATCGCGTCTAGCTTGGCTTGACGCAAGCAGCGAAGCGGCCCATCTGAGCATTGGGCATGGCGACCGACATCGAAGCGCGGCGCGCGCGTGCTGTTTTCTGGAGTAACAGATATGATCGCCGTTCAGTCCGTGAGCGACGCCTTTTCCGGTGCCGATTGCGCGCGCCTTCTCGATACCATCGCCACCACCCCCAGCCGCGATGCGGGCCTTGTACGCCAAGCGCGCGATCATAACCTGCGCCGGGCCGATCTGGTCTGGCTCGATGATGTCGAGGGGACATCTTGGGTCATGGATCGCATCATCGAAATCGTCCGTGTGGCCAACCGCGATGTCTTCGATTTCGATATCACCGATTTCGCCGAAAGCGCACAGGTGGCCCGCTATGGTGCCGAGCGCGAAGGGCATTTCGGCTGGCATTCGGATGTGGGCGAGGGGCGCTTGGCCGAGCGGCGTAAGCTGACCATCGTGGTGCAGCTGTCCGAACCCGACGCCTATCGCGGTGGCGATCTGGAGGTGATGCCCGGCGCGGGGATCATCGCGGCCGACCGCGCACGCGGTGTGGCCACGCTATTTCCCGCTTTCGTGCTGCACCGCGTCACGCCGGTGACAGTGGGTGAACGCCATTCGCTGACTGTCTGGTGCCACGGCGCGCCGTTTCGGTGAAAGGCAAGCCCTGCCGCTGTGCGCCGATGCACCGATGGATTGCATTGGCGTGGAATTGTGCAAAGGCCCGGCTGCGCGCAAGTGCGATGCATCACGTCACCCGCGTTCACGGAGCTATTTTCATGTCCAACGTCAAACTCGCCATCGTCTATTACTCGACCTACGGCACCAACCACCACATGGCCGAAATCGCCGCTGAAGCTGCCCGCGCCGCGGGCGCCGAGGTGCGCGTCGCCGAAACCGCCCCCGCCGAAGTTGTGGCCTCTCAAGATGCGTGGAAGGCACAGGCCGAGAAATCCGCCGATATTCCGGTGGCGACCCCCGCCGATATGGAATGGGCCAATGCCTATCTCTTCTCTGCCCCAACCCGCTTTGGCACGGTGGCCAGCCAGCTGCGCGCCTTCATCGACAGCCTTGGTGGTCAGTGGTTCGCGGGCGCATTGGCCAACAAGGCCGTCAGCGCCATGACCTCGGCGCAGAACCTGCATGGCGGGATGGAAAGCACGCTGCTGGGTCTTTACACCACCATGATGCATTGGGGTGCCGTCATCGTTGCCCCGGGCTTTACCGATCCGGCCGTGTTCGCAGCTGGTGGTAACCCCTATGGCACGGTCGCCGTGGCGGGCAAAATCACGCCCGAGGTCGAGGCCGCGATCGCCCATCAAGCCAAGCGCCTTGTCGAGATGGCCGCCAAGCTCGCCTGAGCCATCGCTCCGACACGAAAAAGGGCCGCGCGATCCGCGCGGCCCTTTGCTTTTCAGGCATGCTCGCCTCAGCCCATCAGCTGTCCGCTTTCCGGCACCCAACGGAATTCCGCGCCATCGCTGCCTGGTGCGACATAGCCCACGGCGGGGAAGGGCATGTGATAGCCCACCGCCGGGATACGATCGGCGACGATCATGCCCAGCACCTTGCGGCGGCTGGCGGCTGCGGCGGCCTTGTCGGCGTCGAAGCGCACCTCCCAATCGGGCCTCGCCAGCGACCAGACCGGGTGATTGGCCAGATCGGCAAAGATCACCAGCCCCGCGCCATCGCTCTCCAGCCGATAAACCATATGCCCCGGCGTATGGCCAAAGGCGGCCATCCCGGTGATCCCCGACACCACATCCTGCCCATCGCCGAGGAAGGTCATCTTCTCGGCCATCGGGCGCACATTGGTGTCAAATCCCTCATTGCCAGCAGCGGCCCAATGGTCGAATTCCGCCTGCCCGGTCACATAGCGCGCATTGGCAAAGGTCGGCACACCATCGTTCATGAGCCCGCCGATATGGTCACCATGCATATGGGTCAGCACGACGATATCGATCTGGTCGGGCATATACCCCGCATCCGCCAGCGCGGCTGTCGTGGCAGCGGCGTTTAGCCCGGTGTCGAACAGCACCAGCGCCGCACCGGTATTGACCACGGTCGGCGTGAAGTAGAATTGCGCCACATCGGTCGATAGAAAATGTGCCGCGCTGACGGCTGCGAATTCCTCGGGCGAGACATTCATCCCGAAAATTCCCTGCGGCCCCTCACGTGGGGTCGTGCCGCCGAGGATCGTCGTCACCTCGAAGCCACCGATCATGAAGCGGCGATGGCGGCCAAAGCTTGCGCCCAGCAGTGGCGCCTCGGCATGTGCGGCGCTGGCCATTGCGCCGGCAAGCGGCAGCGTCGCGCCGGTTGCCAAAAGCCTGCGGCGTGTCAGTTCGGTCATGGCGGCATCCTTTGATGAAGTCCTGCGCAGCAAGATAACCCGTTTTTCATCCATTGCATTCACAGCTGCGTGACAGGCGCAGGCGCGCCTATTCCCACCACGGATCGATCCGCGCGATATCGTCATCCGACCAGCCGAAATGATGCGCCAACTCATGGATCAAGACATGCGCCACCAACGCGCCTAAGCCGACATTGCCGCGATCAGCCCATTCATCAAGGATGGGTCGACGAAACAGCCAGATCACATCCGGCCCCATCGGCTGGTCCATCACCGATTTCTCGGTTAGCGGGATACCCTCGTATAGCCCGGTCAGCTCGAAAGGATCGGCAATCGCCATCCCGGCAAGGATGTCATCAGGGGCAAAGTCCACGATCCGTAGCGCGATCTGGCGCGCCGCCGCATCATAGGGCGCGGGCAACTCCGCCAGCGCGGCCGCGGCCAGCGCTTCGAAGACATCGAGGCCGGGGGCAATCAGATCGTGATGGGGCGTGTTTGCGGTCATGCCCCTGATATGGACAATTCCGCCCCGATCTGAAAGACCGACCGCGTGTTGAAAAAGGCCACATCATGACCGTTACGACCCGTTTCGCGCCTTCGCCCACCGGCTTTCTGCATGTCGGTAACCTGCGGACTGCGCTGTTCAATCACCTGATCGCCAAAAAGGCGGGTGGGCAGTTCATCTTGCGCCTCGACGATACCGACCCCGAGCGGTCGAAACAGGAATATGCCGACGCCATCCAAGAAGATCTCGAATGGCTGGGCATCACTTGGGACAGGATCGAGCGGCAATCGGACCGTCTGAACCGCTACAGTGAAGCCGCCGATCAACTGCGTGCGGCGGGCCGTTTCTACGAGGCATGGGAAACGCCGACCGAGCTTGATCTCAAGCGCAAGAAGCAGCTGAACATGGGGCTTCCGCCGGTCTATGACCGCGCGGCCTTGAACCTTTCGGCCGACGAGCAGGCGCGCATGCGCGTAGAGCGCGGCGCGGGTGTATGGCGCTTCAAGCTCGACCAAGAACGGATCGAATGGGAGGATGGCATCCTCGGCCCGCTGTCCATCGATGCAGGCTCGGTCTCGGACCCGGTCCTGATCCGCGCCGATGGTCAGGTGCTTTATACGCTGGCCTCGGTGGTCGATGACATCGACATGGGCGTGACCCATGTGGTGCGCGGCTCGGACCATGTGACCAATACGGCCACGCAGATCCAGATCATGGCCGCCCTTGGTGCGGGCCATCCAAGTTTCGCGCATCATTCGCTATTGACCGGCCCGCAGGGCGAGGCGCTGTCCAAGCGTCTTGGCACGCTATCCTTGCGCGATCTGCGCGCGGCAGGGATCGCGCCCATGGCGCTGTTGAGCTTGATGGCGCGGCTTGGCTCGTCCCAGCCGGTAGTGCTTGCGGGATCGCTGGAGGAATTGGCCGACGGCTTTGACCTGTCGCAATTCGGCTCGGCGCCCACCAAGTTCGATGAGAACGATCTCTACCCGCTGACCGCGCGCATTTTGCAAGAGACGCCACTTGCGGTGGTAGCGGGCGAGATCGCGGCGCTTGGCGTGCCCGATGCGCTTGCCGCCGATTTCTGGAATGTCGCGCGCGCCAATATCACCACCAAGGCCGATCTTGCCCCGTGGTGGGCGCTGTTTCGTGACGGGGCAGCACCCGCGGTCGAGGCGGAAGATCGCGAGTTCATCGCTGCGGCCTTTGGCATGCTGCCCGACCCGCCCTATGACGGCGAGACTTGGGCCAATTGGACCAATGCGGTGAAAGAGGCCACGGGCCGCAAGGGCAAGACCCTGTTCATGCCGCTGCGCAAGGCCGTGACAGGTCAAGACAAAGGCCCGGAAATGGCCGATGTGATGCGGCTGTTGCAGAAAAAACCGGCGCTTTGATAGCTGTGTAGGCTGCGCCATAAGGCGCACCCTACGCGACGACGCCCAGATCGCGCAGGGCCGCGTCGACAATCGCGCGTTCGCGCGCCGTGGTCACCTGAGCGCGCGGATAAAGCGGGGCCGCCCGGTCATCATGGATGCCCGCATCCCAGCCGCGCGTCGTCTCGAAAAACCGCGCAGCACCCGCTTCGCCGAACTCGCGCACAAAGCCTTGCACGACTGTGTCGAGGTAACTCATGAGAATCGGATGGCTGCCCTCGGGCGCGATATGGCACGGCGCGACCTGATAGATCATGATCCGGCCTGCTGTGGGGTGGTCATGGGCGACATCGCGCAGATCATGGCGGTCATAGGCATGTTCGCGCTGATCCAGCGCCGCCCAGTCACCCCCCGGCACTTCCGCGATCAAGCCATCGATCACGACCCCCGGCGCGGCGATCACCGACAGATAGGCGATCTGGCGGATCGCTGTCGCCTGCCAGATGCGCGCCCAGCCCGTGGCCTGCGCCCGCGCAGCGTTTGGATAGGCATGGGTCGCCCGGTTCACCAAGCTGCCATAGCCGAAGAAATAGGGATCATTGCCTGTGGTCATGTCGGTTTTGATGACGAAAGTGCCGCAGATGCACAAGGCCTCTTGCGGGCTTTCGCAAGCCTGATATTTTGAACCCGTCGATACAGGGAGACGCTGATCCGCGAGGGTCAGGGCCGAAGGAGCAACCGCCCCGGTAAACTCTCAGGCAAAAGGACCTGTCTTGGCACCAAAACTCTGGAGAGTGATGCATCAACTGCATCGGCCGAAGGGATAACGATCTCAGGCGAAAGGACAGAGGGGGCGTCGCAACTGCGGCCTTGGGCCGCGATTAACGATGCCGGGCGCATGCGCCCTTGGAAGGGACGGGGACATATGGCCGAAAATGCGACTGCGCCGATGCTGACCGCCTTGCCCCTTGCCGATTTGCATGCAGAGCTGGGCGCGAAATGCGTGCCCTTCGCGGGCTGGTCGATGCCGGTGCAATACCCACAAGGCGTGATGGCCGAGCATCTTTGGACACGCGCGCATGCGGGGCTTTTCGATGTCAGCCATATGGGCCAGCTGCGCCTGCCCAAGAGCGCCTTGGAAGGGCTTGAGGCGCTGATCCCCGCCGATCTTTTGGGCCTGCCCGTGGGGCGGCAGCGCTATGGCATCTTTACGAATGCCACCGGCGGTGCGCTGGATGATCTGATGGTTGCCCATCGCGCGGGCGACATCTTTGTCGTCGTCAACGCCGCGCGCCATGCCCATGATCTGGCCCATCTGCGTGCCCATATCGCAGGCGTGGAAGCGGTCAGCGACCGCGCGCTTTTGGCCCTGCAAGGCCCCGAGGCCGAGGCGGCATTGGCTGCCCTTGTTCCGGGCGTGGCCGCGATGCGCTTCATGGATGTGGCCGTGCTGCGCTGGCAAGGCGCGGATCTGTGGATCTCGCGCTCGGGCTATACGGGCGAGGATGGGTTCGAGATCTCGGTCCCCGTGGCCCAAGCCGAGGGTTTTGCCCGTGCGCTTCTTGCCGATGCGCGCGTGGCCCCCATCGGGCTTGGCGCGCGCGACAGCTTGCGGCTGGAGGCAGGATTGCCGCTTTACGGCCAAGAGATGGATGAGACCATCACCCCCGTTGAGGCGGGGCAAGGCTGGTCCATCGGCCGGGCGCGGCGTGCGGATGGTGCGCGCGCGGGCGGTTTTCCGGGGGCGGCCATCATTCTTGAGCAACTGGCCCATGGCGCGCCGCGCCGCCGCGTGGGTTTGCGCCCGGAAGGCCGCGCACCGATGCGCGCGGGCGTCGCGCTGTTTGCCGAGGCAGAAGGTGGCGCGCAGATCGGCGCGATCACATCGGGTGGTTTTGGCCCCTCGCTGGGTGGCCCCATGGCGATTGGTCTGATCGATGCCGCGACCGATACCGATTCCGTGATTTTTGGCGATCTGCGCGGCAAACGGCTTGCCTTGCAGCAGGTATCGCTGCCCTTTGTTCCACCAGGCTACAAACGCTGACCACCCCCTCCAGATGAGGATCATATGAAGTACACAGAAGATCATGAATGGCTCAGCCTCGATGGCGATATCGTCACCGTGGGCATCACCGAATACGCCGCAACGCAACTGGGCGATGTGGTGTTCGTCGAGCTGCCCGAGCTGGAAACACAGGTCGCGCGGGGCGATGAGATCGTGGTGATCGAAAGCGTCAAAGCGGCCTCGGATATCGTGGCGCCGCTGGATGGCGAGATCGTCGAAATCAACGAGGCCTTGGTCGACAACCCCGCCTTGGTCAATGACGACCCCACGGGGGCGGCGTGGTTTTTCAAGATCAAGATCGAGGATGACGCGGCGCTCGATGAATTCATGGATGAGGATGAGTACAAGGAGCATATCGGCGAGTGACGCCGCTCTGGGGGGCTCTGCCCCCGTCGCGGCCTTTGGGCCGCGCCTCCCCCGGGATATTTTTGAAACAGAGAAGCAGGGGACGCCCGGCCCCTGCGCGCCTTGATAGGACAACCGACATGCCTTGGACGCCGACCGCCTATGACCCGACGGATTTCGCCAATCGCCGCCATATCGGGCCATCGCCCACCGAGATGGCGGCGATGCTGGCTGTGGTGGGGGCCGAGAGCCTTGACGCGTTGATCGATGAGACGGTGCCTGCCGCGATCCGGCAGGCCGCGGCCCTTGATTGGGCGCCGATGTCGGAGGCCGCGCTGCTGGATCATATGCGTGCCATCGCAGGCCGCAACAAGCCGATGGTCCAGATGATCGGGCAGGGCTATTACGGCACCCATACGCCGCCCGCGATCCAGCGCAATGTGCTGGAAAACCCGGCATGGTACACGGCCTATACCCCCTACCAGCCCGAGATCGCGCAAGGCCGGCTTGAGGCGCTGTTGAATTTCCAGACGATGGTGGCCGATCTGACCGGGCTCGAGGTCGCCAATGCCTCGCTTTTGGATGAGGCGACAGCTTGTGCCGAGGCGATGGTGATGGCCGAGCGTGTGGCAAAGACCAAGGCGCGGGCGTTCTTCATCGACGAGAACTGTCATCCGCAGAATATCGCGGTGATGCGGACCCGGGCCGAGCCCTTGGGCATCGAGGTCATCGTGGGCGCGCCGGACGCGCTGGACCCCAGCGCCGTTTTCGGTGCGATCTTTCAAGTGCCGGGCAGCTTCGGTGGGCTTTCGGACCCGAGCGCCCAGATCGCGGCGTTGCATGCGCATAAGGCGATTGCCATTGTCGCAAGCGATCTTTTGGCGCTGACGCTGATCCGCGATCCGGGCGCCATGGGGGCCGATATCGCCGTGGGCAGCGCGCAGCGTTTCGGCGTGCCTTTGGGCTATGGCGGGCCGCATGCGGCCTTTATGGCGTGCCGCGACGCGCATAAGCGGGCGATGCCGGGGCGCATCGTGGGGGTGTCGATCGACAGCCATGGCCACAAGGCTTACCGGCTATCGCTGCAGACGCGCGAGCAGCATATCCGCCGCGAAAAGGCGACGTCGAATGTCTGCACGGCGCAGGCGCTTTTGGCGGTGATGGCGAGTTTTTATGCGGTGTTTCATGGCCCCGAGGGGCTGCGGGCGATCGCGCAGGATGTGCATCTGAAGGCGGCGCGGCTGGCCCAAAGCCTGCGCGCGGGCGGATATGTGCCTGAGGTGGCGGCGTTTTTCGACACGCTCACCCTGCCCGTAGGCGACCGGCAAAGCCGGATTATGGCCGCGGCTGTGGCGCGCGGGATCAACCTGCGCGATGTGGGGCGGGACCGGATCGGGATTTCCGTCGATGAAACCACGACCGAGGCGCATCTGGCCGCCGTTTGCGCGGCTTTTGATGTGGCGCTTGCGGCCCCCGTCACGGCACCCGCCATCCCCGAGGCGATGCTGCGCACAACGCCATACCTGACCCATCCGATCTTTCACATGAACCGGGCCGAGTCGGAGATGATGCGCTACATGCGCCGGCTGTCGGACCGCGATCTGGCGCTCGACCGGGCCATGATCCCGCTTGGGTCATGCACCATGAAGCTGAACGCGGCGGTCGAGATGATGCCGGTCACTTGGCCCGCGTTCAATTCCATCCACCCCTTTGCTCCCGCCGATCAGGCGCAAGGCTATGCTGAAATGCTCGCTGATCTGTCGGAGAAGCTTTGCGAGATCACGGGCTACGACGCCATGTCGATGCAGCCCAATTCCGGCGCGCAGGGCGAATATGCGGGGCTGTTGACCATCGCGGCCTATCACGCAGCGCGCGGTGATGGGCACCGGCGCATCTGCCTGATCCCGGTGTCGGCGCATGGGACCAACCCGGCCTCTGCCCAGATGTGCGGGATGGAGGTTGTCGTGGTCAGGGCGGCCGAGAATGGCGATGTCGACCTTGAGGATTTCCGCGCCAAGGCGGAGGCGGCGGGTGATCATCTGGCAGCCTGCATGATCACCTATCCCTCGACCCATGGCGTCTTCGAGGAGACCGTGCGCGAGGTCTGCGCGATCACCCATGAATTCGGCGGGCAGGTCTATCTCGATGGTGCGAATTTGAACGCCATGGTGGGGCTGGCGCGGCCCGGCGATGTCGGCGCGGATGTCAGCCACCTCAACCTGCATAAGACCTTTTGCATCCCGCATGGCGGCGGCGGCCCCGGCATGGGGCCCATCGGCGTCAAGGCGCATCTGGCCCCTTACCTGCCGGGCCATCCCGAAACCGGGGGGGCGACCGGCCCGGTGTCGGGCGCGCCTTATGGTTCGGCCTCGATCCTGCCGATTTCCTACGCCTATGTGCGGCTGATGGGCGGTGAGGGGATCACGCGGGCGACCAAGGTGGCGATCTTGAACGCCAACTATATCGCCAAGCGGCTGGAGGGGGCTTTCCCGGTGCTGTTCAAGGGCGCGCGCGGTCGGGTGGCGCATGAATGCATCCTTGATACGCGCCCCTTTGCCGAGGCTGGCGTCACCGTCGATGACATCGCCAAACGCCTGATGGATTGCGGCTTTCACGCGCCAACGATGAGCTGGCCCGTGGCGGGCACCTTGATGGTGGAGCCGACCGAATCGGAAACCCAAGCCGAGATCGACCGTTTTTGCGAAGCGATGCTGGCCATCCGCGCAGAGATTGCCGAGGTGGAAGCAGGGCGCATGCCGATCGCGGCAAGCCCGCTTCGCAATGCGCCCCATACGATGGAGGATCTGATCCGCGATTGGGACAGGCCCTATAGCCGCGAACAGGGCTGTTTCCCGCCCGGCGCCTTCCGCGTCGATAAATATTGGCCGCCCGTCAACCGCGTCGACAATGTGCATGGCGACAGGCATCTGATCTGTACCTGCCCGCCGTTGGAGACCTATCTGGACGCGGCCGAGTAACGGCAAGCGCGTGATTGATCAGCCCTCGGGCTGGTCGATCACCGCGCGCACAAGGGCCAGCGCCTCGGGGCTGTCCCAATGGGCATCGCCGCGGAGCCGGGCAATCTCTTGGCCGTCGCGGTTCAAGATCACCGTGATGGGTAGGCCGAAGACCCCCATCTCGCGCGCGATCTGTTGGTTGATGTCACGGTATTGCTGCAGGTCGGTCACGCCGATTTCTTCGAAGAAACGGCGGATGGCTTGCGGCGGGTTGCGCCCGGTGGCGAGCGTCACGACGGTGAAATCCTCACCACCCAGCGCCGTTTGCAGGTTCTGCAGCGAGGGCATTTCCTCGCGACAGGGCGCGCACCATGTGGCCCAGAAATTCAACACCACGATCTGGCCCGCGTAATCGGCAAGCGACCCCTCGCTTTCGTCAACGCGCAAGAAAGGCAGGCTGGAGGCCGCGACAGGTGCGTCATGGATCACAAGCCCGCGCATCTCACCCGCGAGATAGCTTGAAAGATCCTGCGCCGCGGCAGTATTTGCACCCAAGCCTGCGGCAAGGTAGAGCAAGACAGATCGCATCAGACGCTTCATCACGCATTCCTCCAAGGGCCGATACCCATGACCGAGACCAAGACCAACGCCATGTGGGGCGGCCGCTTTGCCGCTGGCCCAGACGCGATCATGGAGGCGATCAATGCCTCGATCGGGTTCGACCAACGATTGGCTACACAGGATATCGAAGGCTCCCGCGCCCACGCGGCGATGTTGGCGGCCACGGGTATCGTGAGTGATAGCGATGTGGACGCGATCCGGAAAGGGCTGCTCACGGTCTTGTCAGAGATCGAGGCGGGGCAGTTCCAGTTTTCGACCGCGCTTGAAGATATCCATATGAATGTCGAGGCGCGGCTGAAAGAGATCATTGGCGAACCAGCCGGTCGGCTACACACCGCGCGCTCGCGCAATGATCAGGTGGCGACCGATTTCCGGCTATGGGTCCGCGCGCAATGCGACGCGGCCATCGCAGGGCTTGAGGCGCTGATGCGCGCGCTTCTCGCACAGGCCGAGGCGGGCGCCGATTGGGTCATGCCGGGCTTTACCCATCTGCAAACCGCCCAGCCCGTGACATGGGGCCATCACATGATGGCCTATGTCGAGATGCTGGCGCGCGACCGGGGCCGTTTTGTCGATGCGCGCGCGCGGATGAACGAATCCCCCCTTGGGGCGGCGGCCTTGGCGGGCACATCCTTTCCCATCGACCGGCACATGACGGCCAGCGCTTTGGGTTTTGACCGCCCCATGGCCAACTCGCTCGATGCGGTATCGGACCGCGATTTCGCGCTGGAGTTTTTGGCGGCGGCGTCCATCTGCGCGATGCACCTGTCGCGCTTTGCCGAGGAATTGGTGATTTGGTCCTCGGCCCAGTTCCGCTTCGTGCGGCTGTCGGATCGTTTTACCACCGGCTCTTCCATCATGCCGCAGAAGAAAAACCCCGATGCGGCCGAGTTGATCCGCGCCAAGATCGGGCGCATCTTCGGGGCCAATGTCGCGTTGATGATGGTGATGAAGGGTCTGCCGCTGGCCTATTCCAAGGATATGCAGGAAGACAAGGAACAGGTCTTTGATGCCGCCGACAACCTGATGCTGGCCTTGGCCGCGATGGATGGCATGGTGCGCGACATGACCGCCAACCGCGAGGCGCTGGAACGCGCCGCAGGCTCGGGCTTTTCTACCGCCACTGATCTGGCCGATTGGCTGGTGCGGGTCTTGGGCTTGCCGTTCCGCGATGCCCATCATGTTACCGGAAGCCTCGTGGCGATGGCCGAAGGCGCGGGTGTCGATCTGCCTGATTTGACGCTGGCGCAGATGCAAAGCGTGCATGCCGGCATCACCCAAGATGTCTTTGCCGTGCTGGGCGTTCATAATTCGGTTGCCTCGCGCATGTCCTATGGCGGCACGGCCCCCGCGCAGGTGCGCGCCCAGATTGCCCGTTGGAAGGAGATGCTTGCATGAGCCATACCCGGATTTGGCTATCTGCCGCGCTTTTGGCGGTGCTGGCCGCCTGTGGGGCCGATGGCATTCCCGAACGGCCCGAACCAAGGGGCGCCACCGGCATCACCATCGCGGTCGATGCCAGCGCGGGGATTTCCAGCGGAAATTGAGGATCGCCACCTTCCCCGTTGAACAGTATCGCATTCGGCCCTAACCTCGCCGTTCAAGTGTTGCTTTGTCTCCAGACATCAAGGCGTTTTCATGGATAAGATCCCAATGACCCCCGGCGGCTACAAAGCCGTCAACGAGGAGCTGAAGCACCTCAAGAGCGTCGAGCGTCCGGCCATCATTCAGGCCATCGCAGAGGCGCGCGCGCATGGCGATCTGTCCGAGAATGCCGAGTATCATTCCGCCAAGGAAAAACAGTCGTTCATCGAGGGCCGGATTAAGGAACTTGAAGGGTTGATCGGGCGTGCCAATGTGATCGACCCCAAGACGCTGTCCGGCCCGGTCAAGTTCGGCGCGACCGTTGTGCTGGTCGACGAGGATGATGTCGAAAAGACCTTTCAGATCGTGGGCGAATTCGAGGCGAATATCGAAAAGGGCCTGCTCAACATCGGCTCTCCCTTGGCGCGTGCCTTGATCGGCAAGGACGAGGGCGATAGCGTCGAGGTCAAGACGCCGGGCGGTGACAAGGATTACGAAATCGTTTCGGTCACCTATATCTGAGCGACGCCCCCCTATGGTGGATTGTGTTTGGCCGGATGCGTGACGACGAAAAACCTCGGTTCCTTGATACGGGTCTTGAAGCCCGGGAAACGTCTATGGCGCGGATAACTGGCATCGAAATTGTTGCGGGCCTATTGACCCTCGCCTGGCTTGTGGTGGCGGTGATCTTTGGGCGCGGCGATCTGACGGCGGGCGCGGGCCTTGCGTCGGGGCTGGTCGAGGTCGTGTTGCTGGCGATGCCTGTCGTGTTGATCTGGGTCGTGGCGCGCACGGTCAGGGCGATACGCATCCTGCGCGCCGAGGCCGCAAGCCTGCAATCATCCCTCGATGCGATCCGCGCAAGCCAAGCCGTACTTGCACCGCAAGACAGTATCGAGATCAAACCCGCCATGGTGGCAAAGCTCGACGCATTGGTTCAAAGTCGGATTGTCGCCGCACAGGGTGATGGGGCTGTTTTCTCGTCGCAGCGCACGCGCACCCAAGCCGCGCCGCGTCAGCCGATCAGCCCGGCCACCGCCGACACACCGCAACCAGGGCTTGCCTTGGCCGCACCGGTCGAACGGCCACCCATTTCCGTTGCCGATTTCATCAAGGCGCTGAATTTCCCCCAAGACGAACACGACAAAGAAGGGTTTCGCGCCCTGCGCCGCGCCTTGGAGGATCGCGCGAGTGAACGGTTGGTGCGCGCCAGCCAAGATGTGCTGACGCTGATCAGCCAAGATGGCATCTACATGGACGATCTACAGCCCGACCATGCCCGCCCCGAGGTTTGGCGGCGTTTCGCGCAAGGTGAACGGGGGCGCGCGGTCGCCGGTCTTGGCGGTGTTCATGACCGCTCGTGCCTTGCGCTGGCGGCGGGTCGCATGAAAAAAGACCCGGTCTTTCGCGATGCCGTGCATCACTTTCTGCGCCATTTCGACCGCACCTTCATGGATTTCGAGCGTAACGCCACCGATGCCGATATCGTGGACTTGGCCAATACGCGCACGGCGCGGGCCTTTATGTTGCTTGGGCGCGCGGCGGGAACCTTTGATTGATCAGCCCAAGGCGGCGATCAGCTCATCCGCATGGCCCAGACCCGCGATCCAGCCCTCGATGGGGTCGCCTTCGCGCAGCATGGCGTCCAACCGATCCGGCGGCAGCGCGGCAAAAGCCTGTGCAAGCACGCGCACCTGTGCGGCATCGGGGATCTCACCGGGGCGTTGGCGTTGCTTGATCTCAGCCGCTAGGATCGAAGGGTAGACCTCGGCCAAGAGGATCGGGGCCGCGCGATCCTCGAAGGGGCGTACGGCAAGCGCCTCGCCGAAATGCTTCTTGAGCGCGTGCAGCCGTGGCAACCCCAGAAGTGTCTGGCTGGCAACAGCGCCGTTGCCATAGAGCTGAAAGCATGTGCTGGCCCCCGTCGCCACCATCTCGACCTGCCGCCGCTCGGCAAAGGGAAATCCTGCATGGGGCGGTTTGCGAAAGGGCACATGGGTGGGGGTTCTGCCGGTGGGGTGCGACCAGAACGGCCCCGGCGCGTCAAAGCATGCGTTGATCTGATCGGCGACATCGAGGCGGTTGTTGGCGTTCTTTGCATCATCGGTGATGGCATGATCCATCCATGCCCATACTGCGAAAGGATCGGCCTGCTGCGTCAGGGCGTCTGCAAAGCCCGCCGGATAGGCGAAGGGAAAATCGAAGCCCGCAAGCACCTGTCGCCCCTCGGCCAATGCGGCTTCCAACCGCGCCGTCAGATGGTCTGTCGCCGCGTCGCGGGTCCGGCAATAGGTGACGTGGCTTTCGCGTCCGGTATGCTCGGCCACAAAGATTGCATCCTTGGTCGGGCGCGCTGGCGAAGGAGCAGAGCGGGCCGACCAATCGACGACGATCACAGTATCAATGCCCATCGCTGTTCCTTTTCCGATCCGCCGGATGCCTTTTGCATCGCGCAGCGCCGAATTGCATCCCCCCGGCACCTCGCCTATGGCTATCGCCAGAGAGACCGGAACCTAACCCACCCCATGGCTGCATCCACCCCCAGAACCGCTTATTGGCGCGGCTTTCGCGCGGCGCTGCCCTTTACCATCGTGGTCGGCCCTTTTGGGCTGTTGTTCGGCGTGGTCGGCACGGAGGCGGGCCTTGATGTGGCCCAAGTCATGGGCTTCACCGTGCTTGTCATTGCCGGTGCCTCGCAATTCACGGCGCTGCAACTGATGCAAGACAATGCGCCAACACTGATCGTCATCGCCTCGGCCTTGGCGATCAACCTGCGCATGGCGATGTATTCGGCCTCTTTCGCACCGCATCTGGGGCGCGCGCCGCTGTGGCAACGGGCGCTGATCGCCTATATGAATGTCGATCAGACCTATGCCTTGTCGCATGCCGATTACGAGGCGGCGCCAAGCCAAAGCGTAGCGGCCAAGGCTGCGTATTTCTTCGGCGCGTCTACCCCCATCATTCCGGTCTGGATCGGCGCATCGGCGCTGGGCATCGTGGTGGGCGAGGCGATCCCGCCTGCGCTTGCGCTCGATTTCGCGGTGCCGATCACCTTTATCGCGCTGATCACCCCCGCCTTGCGCACATTGGCCCATGTCGCGGCGGCGGTGACCTCTATCGTGATGGCGATCTTGCTGGGCTTTTTGCCGTGGAACCTGTGGCTGCTTTTCGCAGGTCTGGCCGCGATGATGGTCGGGGCCGAGGTCGAGCGCCGGATGGGGGCGCGGCCGTGAACTACACGATGACCGAGATCTGGATCATCATTCTGGCACTTGGCGTGGGCACCTTTGTGATCCGCTTTTCCTTTCTGGGGATCTTGGGCAACCGGGCCTTGCCGCTCTGGCTGCTCAGGCATCTGCGCTACACGGCGGTGGGCATCTTGCCCGCGATGGTCACGCCCTTGGTGCTTTGGCCCGAGGCGACGGGCGGCCAGATGGACCCAAGCCGTATCGCAGGGGCCAGCTTGGCGCTTGCTGTCGGGCTTTGGACCAAGAACGCGATCTGGGCCATTGTCGTGGGCATGGCCACCCTTTGGGGGATCGGCTGGCTGCTGCATTAAGCGTTCGATAAATCAGAACGAAAAGCGCAAAAGCTGTATTTTTATTTCAAGGATTGGCGCGGCATATCCCCGACAAGTGAGGGTGCTTGTTGGGGAATGGGCCATGGATATGCTGTTCGAGATCACCGCGACGCTGGTCGCGCAGCTGCAAAAACCGACGCTGGCCTTTCTCATCGGCGGCATGGTTCTGGCAGCGATGGGCAGCAAGTTGGAGGTGCCCACGCCGGTCTATAAATTCATCGTGTTGGTCTTGCTGCTCAAGGTGGGGCTTGGCGCGGGCATTTCGGTGCGCGAGGCTGATCTGATCGCGCTGGCCGTGCCTGCGATTGCTGCGGCCCTTGTGGGCGTGGCCATCGTGTTGCTCGGGTCGCGCACATTGGCGCGGACGCGCGGTGTTTCGCGGATGGATGGGATGGCGACGGCGGGCTTGTTTGGCGCTGTCTCGGCCTCGACCCTTGCGGCAGGCATGGTGATGCTGGACGCCGAAGGCATTGCCTATGAGGGTTTTATCGGTGCGCTTTACCCTTTCATGGACATCGCGGCGCTGGTCACGGCGATCTTGCTGGCACGGATGGGCGCGGCGCGCGCAGCCGTGGCCATACCCGCCGGCGGTGGGGTGGCCACGGTCAGCATGGGCGGGGCCAATGGCGATGGGATCATGCGCGAGATCTTGACCGATACGCTCAAAAGCCCGGCCATCTCGGCGCTGCTTTTGGGTCTGGCGATCGGGCTTTTGGGGCGGCCGGAACAGGTCTATGCCAGCTTTTACGAGCCGCTTTTCCGGGGCCTTTTGTCGATCTTGATGCTGATCATGGGGATGGAGGCTTGGGCGCGTCTGGGCGAGATGCGCAAAGTCGCGCATGCCTATGTTTTCTACGGCATTGCGGGGCCGCTGGCGCATGGTGCGCTGGGCTTTGGTGCTGGGCTTGCCGCCCATTATCTGACTGGGTTTTCGGCGGGCGGCGTGGTGCTTTTGGCTGTGATGGCGGCCTCCAGCTCCGATATCTCGGGGCCACCGACGCTGCGCGCGGCCCTGCCCGAGGCGAACCCAAGCGCCTATGTCGGCACATCGACCGGGATCGGCACGCAGGTCGCGATCTTGTCCATCCCGCTTTGGATCGCGCTGGCTGACTGGGCAATCGGGATTTAATCTGATTTCTCTGTCATTTTGCGCAGATCGTTCTATTTTAACGCATCATGGATCGGCTCAATTACCACCATCTGCGCTATTTCCGCGAAGTCGCGCGCGAGGGGCATCTGACCCGCGCGGCCGAGCGGCTGAACCTCTCGCAATCGGCGCTGTCGGCGCAGATCCGGCAGCTTGAAGATCGGCTGGGGCATGCGCTGTTCGCGCGGCGCGGGCGGCAGTTGTTCCTGACCGAGGCTGGGCGCATCGCGCTGGATCACGCCGAGCGGATCTTTGGCGCGGGCGAGGAGTTACTCAGCGTTCTTGGCGATGGCGCGGGGCGGGCGCGGCCCTTGCGGATTGGCGCGCTGTCCACATTGTCGCGCAATTTTCAGCTTCAGTTCTTGCGCCCCGTTCTGGCGGCTGACCCTGATCCGGTGCCATTGGCGCTGGTCTCGGGATCGGCGGCTGTTTTGCTGCCGCGATTGGCGGGCTTGGCGCTTGATGTGGTCTTGTCGACCGAACCGCATGACGCGACGGCCTATCCGGGTCTGCATGCCCGCCATATCGCCGCCCAGCCCGTGGCCTTGGTGGGGCGCGCAAGCCGGGTCGCGGGGCGCAGCGCCGATTGGCTTTTGGCCAATCAACCGGTGATCTTGCCCACCGAAAGCTCGATCCGCACGGGGTTCGATGCCTATTGCGCGCGCATGGGGATCACGCCCACCATCGTGGCCGAGGTTGACGACATGGCGATGGTGCGCCTCTTGGCCCGTCAGGATGTGGGCGTGGCCCTTGCCCCCCGCGTCGTGCTGGAGGACGAGATCGCCGCCGGCATGATCATGCAAGCACCGGGCGATCTTGGCATCGTCGAGCGGTTTTACGCCATCACCGCCGCGCGCGATTTTCCCCATCCCGCTATGGCAAGCCTGTTCGCGGCGGGCGCGGTCAATCCCTGACCGATGCAGCGGGGTAGGTGCCGAGGATTTTCAGGAAGCTGGTGAAATAGGCCAACTCCTCCAGCGCCAGCTTGACGTTGTCATCCTCGGGGTGACCTTCGATATCGGCGTAGAATTGCGTCGCGGTGAAGGAGCCATCGACCATGTAGCTTTCCAGCTTGGTCATGTTCACGCCATTGGTCGCAAATCCGCCCATCGCCTTGTAAAGGGCGGCGGGAATATTGCGCACGCGGAAGACGAAGGTGGTCATCATGTGATCGGAACGCCGTGCCAGATTGGGTTCACGCGCCATGATCAAGAACCGCGTCGTATTGGTGTCGCTGTCCTCGATATGGCGGGCCAGCACATCCAGACCATAGATCTCGCCCGCCAATTCCGAGGCAAGTGCGGCCTTGTTCGGTGCGCCCCATGCCGCCACATCGCGCGCGGCGCGGGCATTGTCGGGGCTGACTTGTCCCTTGATCCCATGCTTGCGCAAAAAGCCCGCGCATTGGGGCAAAAGGACCAGATGTGACCAAGCGTCGGTGACATCACTCAGTTTTGCGCCCTTTACCCCAAGCAGGTTGATGTGAACCCGCACGAAAGCCTCGTCCACGATATGCAACCCCGAGGAGGGCAGCAGCCGGTGAATATCGGCCACGCGGCCATAGGTAGTGTTTTCAACCGGCAGCATGGCTTGCACCGCCTCGCCTGATTGCACCGCGGCGATCGCCTCTTCGAAAGTGGCGCAAGGCAGCGCCTCCATGCCGGGGCGTGCATCATGAATGGCCTGATGCGAATAGGCGCCGGGCTCTCCTTGAAATGCGATGCGGTCGCTCATGACAAACCTCTCGATGGGGGCGTTTCGTCGCGCTCCCTACACCTTGCCATGTGTTGGTGAAACCCCATAGATACGCTGGAAATTGCGAGACGGATGGGAAGACCATGTTCGACACCATGACCATCACCAAGGCTTTCGCCTCTGTATGCGGCGCAATGCTGGTGCTTTTGTTGGGCGGCTGGGCCGCTGAGAGCCTGTATAATATCGATACGCACGGTGACGATCACGTCTCGGGCTATGCCATCCTCGTCGATGATGGTGGCGAAGAAGAGGTCGCCGAAGAGGTGATCGAGGTGGCCTTTGCCGATGTCTATGCTGTTGCCGATGCGTCAGCGGGTGAACGCCTGTGGCGCCAGTGCGGTGCTTGCCACCAGCTCAACCCCGGCGCAAATGGCGTTGGCCCCTACCTGCATGGTGTGGTGGGTCGCGCAAAAGGGTCGGCTGCCGGCTTCAACTACTCTGCCACGTTGGCGGGCATGGGTGGCGACTGGACACCCGAGAATCTGGCCGGTTTCCTCGAGAACCCGCGTGGCTATGCGCCTGGAACCTCGATGTCCTACAATGGCATGCGTGATGTCGAAGATCGTGCAAATCTGATCGCCTATCTTGCGACCTTTCAATAAAGGCGCATGACCAGTTCAGGGGAAGGGCCGCCGATCCGGGCGGCCTTTTTCGTTTCGGTGAGCGCGGATGGCGCCTTGATCACGGAATCTCAACTTGAACCTTGGTGGGACTGGTCTCTAACGTGATGCGACCCAAATATATCGCAGGTGCAACTTTGCGATTTTGTCCGGAGATCCAGATGACCGAACATCATGCAGCTGTTTTTTCGCTTCGCCGCGCCCTGTCGGTTCCTTTGATTGCCGCCTTGGCCTTGACGCTCGGCAGTCCGCGCGCCGATGCGCAGCAAGACGAATTGATCACGACCCATGCGGTGGCGACCTTCGGGATCGCCGATCTGACATATCCGGCCGATTTCGCGCATCTGGCATATGTGAACCCCGAAGCGCCCAAGGGCGGTGAGATGTCGATGAGTTGGTCAAGTGGTGGTGGCGGCTTCGACTCGCTGCATCCCTATACCAATCAGGGCAATCCGGCGGTTCTGGCCTCGATCTTTTTCGAATCGATGCTGGAAACCACCCTCGATACCATCGGCGAAAGCTATTGCCTGCTGTGTGAGACCATCGCCTATCCTGAGGATCGGTCCTTTGTGATCTTTACGCTGCGGGAAGGCGTGCGGTTTTCCGACGGCACGCCGGTCACGGCCGATGACGTGCTGTTTTCCTACGAGATTTTGCGCGACGAAGGCCTGCCGTCGTTCCGCGCCAATATCCCGCTGACCATTGCCGGGGCCGAGGTGCTGGACGCGCAGCGCATCCGCTTTGACTTCAACCCCGACAGCCAGCTGCGCGGGCGGATCGAAGCGGCGGGCGGCCTGCCCGTGTTCAGCCGCGCCAGCCACGAGGCCAGCGGCCTGCCATTTTCCGACAGCCGCCTGACACCGCTGACAGGCTCTGGCCCCTATATGCTGGGCGAGGTCGATCCGGGCCGGTCCACTGTTTTCGTCCGCAACCCCGACTATTGGGGGCGCGATCTGCCGATCAATGTGGGGCGGCATAATTTCGACAGCATCCGGGTGGAATACTACGCCGACGCGATTGCCGCTTTCGAAGGGTTCACCGCCGGCAACTACCTGTTCCGACAGGAAAACAGTTCGCAGAATTGGGCCAACAGCTATGATTTTTCGCGCCTGACCGATGGTATAGTGATCCGCGAGGAAATTCCCCAAGGGGTGATCGCCAGCGGGCAGAGTTTTGTTTTCAACCTGCGCCGCGAGAAATTCCAAGATCCCCGCGTGCGTGAAGCCATCGCGCTGATGTTCAACTTCAAATGGACCAACCAGACCCTGTTCTATGGGCTATATGCGCCGATCGACAGCTTTTGGGAAAATACCCATCTGGAGGCGGAGGGCATCGTCTCAGGTGCAGAGCTTGCCGTGCTTGAACCCTTCCGTGGGCGACTGCCTGACGAGGTTTTCACCGATCTTCCCTTTGCCACGCCCGCGTCGGACGCCGAGCGCACCTTTGACCGCGCGCAGGCGCGCCGCGCCGCCGCCCTGTTGGAGGCCGCCGGCTGGACACCCGGCGCAGACGGGCTTTTGCGCAATGCGGCCGGCCAGGTGTTGGAGGTGGAGTTCCTGAACGCCTCCCCGCTCTTTGACCGGATCATCAACCCCTATGTCGAGAATTTGCGCGCCATCGGTGTGGATGCGCGGCTGACGCGGGTGGACGGGGCGCAGATGAACCAGCGCCAACGCGATGCCGATTTCGACATGCTGACCGATCATTTCCCGATGGGGTATGAGCCGGGCACCGCGCTGCGGCAGTATTTCGGATCGATCGGGGCGGATGAGTCGCTCTTCAACGTGGCGGGTCTGGCCGATCCGGTCGTCGATGAGTTGCTCGAAAGCGTGATCCGCGCTGAGACCCGCGAAGAGATGGAAACCGCGACCCGCGCACTTGACCGGGTGCTGCGCGCTTACCGCATCCGCGTGCCGCAATGGTTCAACCAGAATGTCTGGGCGGCCTATTACAACCACTACCGCTACCCCGAGGAATTGCCGCCCTATGGGATTGGTTTTCTCGATTTCTGGTGGGTCGACCCCGCAGCCGAACAGGCGCTGCGCGATCAAGGGGTGCTGTAAGCCGATATGGGCGCTTATATCCTCAGACGCGTCTTGCTCATGATCCCAACGCTGTTGGGGATCATGGTGATCAATTTCGCGCTGACGCAATTCGTGCCGGGCGGGCCCATCGAACAGGTCATCGCCCAGCTTGAAGGTGAGGGGGATGTTTTCGCCGGTATTTCGGGTGGCGGCTCGGAAGCGGGTGGGGCAAGCGAGATCGAGGCAAGCGGCTATGAGGGTGCGCGCGGCCTACCGCCGCAATTTCTCGACGAGCTGCGCATCCAGTTCAATTTCGCCCGCATCGTCTGTGCCGAGGGTTTCACCGGCACACCCAGCCTCAGGGCCGAGGAATGCGTGGCCGAGGATATTCCCGGCTTTGAACGTTTCGGCCTGATGATGTGGGATTATGTCCGCTTCGATTTCGGCGAAAGCTATTTCCGTTCCATCTCGGTCATCGATCTGGTGATCGAGAAATTGCCCGTGTCCATCACCCTTGGCCTGTGGTCGACACTGATCGCCTATCTGATCTCGATCCCCTTGGGGATTGCCAAGGCCACGCGCGATGGCACGCGGTTCGATACATGGACCAGCGGTGTGATCATCGTGGCCTATGCGATCCCCGGCTTTCTTTTCGCGATCATGCTGCTCGTGCTCTTCGCGGGGGGGCGGTATTTCCAGATCTTCCCGCTGCGCGGCCTGACCTCGGACGGGTGGGAGGATATGACGCTGATCCAGCAGATCGGGGATTATTTCTGGCACATCACCCTGCCGGTCTTGGCCTCGACCATCTCGGCCTTTGCGACGCTGACGCTTTTGACCAAGAACAGCTTTCTCGATGAAATCCGCAAGCAATACGTCATGACGGCACGCGCCAAGGGGCTAAAGGAAAGCCGCGTGCTTTACGGCCATGTGTTTCGCAACGCGATGCTGATCGTGATCGCGGGCTTTCCGGCTGTCTTTGTGGGCGTGTTCTTTGGCGGCTCGCTGATTATCGAGACGATCTTCAGCCTTGATGGCTTGGGCAGGCTGGCCTTCGAGGCCGCCGTCAGCCGCGACTACCCGGTGATTTTCGGCACGCTTTTCGTTTTTGGGCTGATCGGGCTGGTGGTCAATATCTTGTCTGACCTCATGTATGTCTGGATCGACCCGCGCATCGATTTCGACACGCGGGAGACCTGAGCCAATGGCCATGCCCGACCCCATCGCGGTTGCGACAAAGCCCGCCGCCCCACCACAGGCCGCGCGCGGCTGGCTGTCGCCGCTGAACCGGCGGCGGTGGGATAATTTCAAAGCAAACCGCCGCGCTTTTTGGTCCTTGATGATCTTTGCGGTGCTCTACGGCCTCAGCCTGTTTGCGGAATTCATCGCCAATGACCGCCCCATCTTGGTGCAGTATCAAGGCAGCTATTACACGCCGATCTTCAATTTCTACCCTGAGACCGAATTCGGCGGCGATTTCCGCACCGAGGCCGTTTACCGCGATGTCGAGGTGCAATGCCTGATCATCTCGGGCGGGCTGCAGGATTGCTGGGACGACCCCGAGGGCGTCATCGAGATTGTGGAGGCGACCGGCAGCTTCAATGGCGAGCGCGTCGCGCAAGGCTGGCTGCTTTGGCCGCTCATTCCCTATAGCTACAATACTGTCAACGATATCGGCCGCGCGGCACCTTCACCACCCGATGCCAATCATTGGCTTGGCACCGATGATACCGCGCGCGACGTGTTGGCGCGGGTGATCTATGGCTTTCGCCTTTCGGTCAGCTTCGCCCTTGTCGTGACCTTCCTGACCTCGGTCATCGGGATCGCGGCGGGGGCGGCGCAGGGCTATTATGGTGGCTGGCTCGACCTGATCTTTCAACGGGTGATCGAGATCTGGAACTCCACCCCCAGCCTATACATCATCATCATCATCTCGGCGATTTTCGTGATGGATTTCTGGCTGTTGGTGTTTCTCATGGTGCTGTTTGGCTGGACGGGGCTTGTGGGCGTTGTGCGGGCCGAATTCCTGCGCGCGCGCAATTTCGAATATGTCCGCGCCGCCCGCGCGCTGGGGGTCAGTAACGGCACCATCATGTTCCGCCATGTGCTGCCCAATGCGATGGTCGCCACCCTGACCTTTTTGCCCTTTATCGTGACCGGCACCATCGGCGGTCTGGCAAGCCTTGATTTTTTGGGCTTTGGCCTGCCCTCCTCGGCGCCCAGCCTTGGCGAGATGACGCTGCAGGCCAAGAACAATTTGCAAGCCACTTGGCTGGCCTTCACCGCGTTTTTCGCCTTTGCGATCATGCTGTCGCTTTTGGTCTTCATCTTCGAAGGGGTGCGCGACGCCTTTGATCCAAGAAAGACGTTTCGATGACCCAAACCAGCGGTTTGAAACGATGAGCGTGCTCAAGGTCAGCGATCTTTCGGTCCATTTCGGGGCGACCCATGCGGTGCGCGGCGTCAGCTTTGATGTCGGCGCAGGCGAGACTGTGGCGCTGGTGGGCGAAAGCGGATCGGGCAAATCGGTCACGGCCTTGTCCACCGTGGCGCTGGTGCCGGGGGCCACGGCCATCACCGGGTCCGTCACCTATGACGGACAGGAGATGGTCGGCGCGGACGACACGACGCTGCGCCGGATCAGGGGCAATGACATCAGCTTTATCTTCCAAGAGCCGATGACATCGCTCAATCCGCTGCACACGCTGGAAAAGCAGATTACCGAAAGCCTCAGCCTGCACCAAGGGCTGCATGGTGCGGCGGCGCGGGACCGCGTGATCGAATTGTTGCATCAGGTTGGCATCCGCGACCCCGAAACCCGGCTTTCGGCCTATCCGCATCAGCTATCGGGTGGGCAGCGTCAGCGCGTGATGATCGCCATGGCGCTGGCCAATGGGCCGAAACTCCTGATCGCGGATGAGCCGACAACCGCATTGGACGTGACCATACAGGCGCAGATCCTCGACCTTTTGGCCGATCTCAAGCGCGATCTGGGGATGAGCCTTTTGTTCATCACCCATGACCTGACCATCGTGCAGCGCATCGCCGATCGGGTGTGCGTGATGCAAAATGGCGAGATCGTCGAGCAAGGGCCGACCGCTGCGATCTTTGCCGACCCCAAGCATCCTTATACAAGAAAACTCCTCGCGGCCGAGCCCAAGGGCACCCCCGAACCCGTCGCCGAAAACGCGCCTGAGATCGTGGCGACAACCGAACTGCGTGTCTGGTTTCCGATCACGCGCGGGCTGATCCGGCGCACGGTGGGGCATATCAAAGCCGTCAACGCCGCCACGATCAGCGTGCGCGCAGGCGAGACCTTGGGCATCGTGGGCGAAAGCGGATCGGGCAAGACCACGTTGGCCTTGGCGATCATGCGGCTGATTGCATCGCAAGGGCCGGTGGTTTTCATGGGCCGTGATGTGCAGGGGCTTCATTCGCGCGAATTGCGCCCGATCAGGCGCGATATGCAGATCGTGTTCCAAGACCCTTACGGAAGCCTCAGCCCCCGCATGACGGTGGAACAGATCATCTCGGAAGGTCTGGCCGTGCATGGGGTGGCGCGCGATGACAGGCGCGCGCAGGTGGCCGAGATCATGGCCGAGGTGGGGCTGGACCCCGCGATGATGGATCGCTACCCGCATGAGTTTTCAGGCGGCCAGCGCCAGCGCATCGCGATTGCGCGCGCCATGATCCTGCGGCCCAAGCTGGTGGTGCTGGATGAACCCACCAGCGCGCTCGACATGACGGTGCAGGTGCAAATCGTCGATCTGTTGCGCCGTCTGCAACAGCGCCATGGCATTGCTTATCTGTTCATCAGTCACGACCTGAAAGTGGTGCGCGCGCTCAGCCATAAGGTGATCGTGATGCGGAACGGCGATATGGTCGAAGCGGGTGAAACCACAGCCCTTTTTGCGCAGCCCCAAACCGCATACACCCGCGAATTGATGCGCGCGGCCTTTGGCGAAAACGGCGCGGCCTGAGCGCCTAGATGGCCGAGGAATGCCCCTCGGCGCGCATCTCGTAGGCATCGAATGCGCGCGCAATCATGCGGGTGAGGGCGCGCCCCTCGGGGTGGATGTCCAGCCCATGCGCTTTCAGGCTGAGCATGCCGGGGAATTGCTGTGCAGCAGTGCCCAGCATGGCGGCAAGCCGATCGGGTGTAATGTCGAAATCGCGCAAGATCGCCGCGCCATCGATACGGAAATCGCACATCAGCATTTCGATCATCCGCGACCGCAGGCGATCTTCGCCTTTGAAGATATGGCCGCGCCCGGTTGCCATCTCGCCTGCGCGCACGGCCCTTTGATAGGCGGCGGTCGAGCTGGCGTTTTGCGCGAAACCTTGCGGCAGCCGCGAAATCGCCGAGGCACCAAGCCCGATCAGCACATCGCAGGTGTCGTCGGTGTAGCCTTGGAAATTGCGCCGCAAATGCCCGGTCCTGGCCGCGCGGGCCATGCTGTCACCGGGCTTGGCGAAATGGTCGATCCCGATCTCGGCGTAATCATCCCAGATGAACAGCTGACGCGCTGTCTCAACCAGCGCCAGCCGTTGCTCGGGCGAGGGAAGCGCCTCGGTCGGGATCAAGGCTTGGCGCTTGGCCATCCAAGGCACATGGGCATAGCCGTAAAGCGCCACCCGGTCGGGGCTGAGCGACAAGAGCATCTGCACCGAATCCGACAGCCGCGCCTGTGTTTGGTCTGGCAGGCCGAACAAGATATCGGCGTTGAGCGAGTGAATACCCGCCGCGCGCAACCCTTCGACGGCGTCGCGCGTGACCTCATAGGATTGGACGCGCCCGATGATCTGTTGGATGTCGGGGTCGAAATCCTGCACCCCGATGGAGGCGCGGTTCATCCCCGCAGCCGCCAACGCGTCGATGCGGGGGGCGTCGATCTCGTTCGGATCGATCTCGACCGAGAATTCGGCATCAGGCGTAAAGCTGAAGGCCTGATGCAGCGATTGGGCCAGATCACGCATCATCGCCGCTGACAAAAGCGTGGGCGTTCCACCCCCCCAATGAAGGCGCGCGACCGTGACGCCCTTGGGCAAGGCGCGGCCCAAAAGCGCGATCTCTTGCTTGAGCGTGGCCAGATAGGCCGTGACCGGCGCGTCCGAACGCACACCCTGGGTGCGACATGCGCAGAACCAACACAACCTGCGGCAGAAAGGCACATGAAGGTAAAGCGAGATCCGCGACCCCGGCGCGATTGCGCGCAACCAGTCAAGAAATATTGGCCCCGTCACGTCATTCGAGAATTTCGTGGCCGGTGGATAGCTGGTGTAACGCGGGACTTTCGCGTCGAACAAACCCAGTTGGCGAAGTTGATTGACATGTTCCATTGTCGTAGGACTAAGGCAATGGCGCGCCGTTTGACCTTGATCTGGATCAAGCGAACCCTTCGCGCCTGCCGGTTTTGCGACCACCGGTCATGAGGGTGAGTATATGAGCCAAAGGCACATCACATTCCCGCAACGTGAATGCGCGGATTGCCCGATCCGCCATCGTGCGGTGTGCGCGCGCTGTGAAACCGATGAGCTCGAACAGCTTGAGGCGATCAAGTACTATCGCAATTTCGAAGCTGGTCAGACGATCGTCTGGGCCGGGGACAAGATGGATTTCGTGGCCTCGGTCGTGCAGGGGGTAGCCACGCTCAGCCAGACGATGGAGGATGGCCGCCGCCAGATGGTGGGGCTATTGCTGCCTTCTGATTTCCTCGGTCGGCCCAATCGCGACCGCGTCGCCTATGACGTCACCGCCACCACCGATCTGCAGCTTTGCTGTTTCCGCCGTGTCCCGTTTCAGGACATGCTCAGTTCCACGCCGCATGTCAGCCAACGCTTGTTGGAGATGACGCTCGATGAACTCGATGCCGCGCGGGAATGGATGCTGCTTTTGGGTCGCAAGACGGCGCGCGAGAAAATCGCCAGTTTCCTGTCGATCATCGGCCGGCGCAACGCGGCGCAGCAAGCACCAGGCCTTGGCGGTGCGGTGGCCTTTGATCTGCCGCTCACGCGCGAGGCGATGGCCGATTACCTTGGCCTGACCCTTGAAACCGTTAGCCGCCAGATGTCGAGCCTCAAGAATGATGGCGTCATCCAGCTTGACGGCAAACGCCACATCATCGTGCCAGACTTCTCGGCCTTGATGGATGAAACAGGCGACGATGCCGATGGCGGCGTGCTGAGTTAAGCACACCCCAAGGGCACCGCATCGCCGGCCCTCAATGCGCCATCACGACCGGCACCTCGGCATGTTCCAGCATATTGCGCGTGGCCCCACCCAAGATCGCCTCGCGAAAGCGGGAATGGCCGTAAGCACCCATCACCAACAGATCGGCATCGGTATCGGCGACATGGCGCGCGATCATCTCCGAGACGCGTGGCAAGGTCTGCGCAAGGATCGAGACCGAGACTTTCACACCATGGCGCGCAAGCATGCGCGACAGCTCTGCACCGGGGTCGGCGACATCGGGGCTGTGGCGTTCGGGTGCGATGATGCAGATATCGACCTCGGTCGCGGCCTTGAGCAAGGGCATGGCGTGGCGCACGGCGGTCATGGCCTCGGGTGATTCATTCCACGCGATCACGACGCGCGCCGGTGTTGCCGTCAGGGCCGCTTCCTCGGCCAGAATGACCACCGGCACATTGCCGTGGAACATCGCCGACTCCGCGATGACGGGGGCATCGGCATATTGGTCTTTGCCATAGGGCTTGGGCAAGATCACCAGATCGGCAAAGCGCGCGCGGCGTGCCACCAGCCCCGCGATCGAGGCCGACTGTGCCACCATGCCTTCGATTCCCCAGGAGAACGCGCTGCGCGCGAGGAACTGGCGGGCCTCGGCCTCGATGGCCTGGGCCTCGGACTGGGCCTGTAGGATCGTCTCTTCATGCATCAAGGCGGTTGCCCCGGCGAAGTAATAGCCGGTCTGGGTGCGGTCGATGCCAAGGCAAAGCACCTCGAGATGGGCTTGGCTCGCCTCGGCAAAGGCCACCGCCGCGTCCAGCACGGGGGCCACCTCCTTGGGTTCGGTCAGGATGGTCAGGATCGATTTATAGGCCATGGTTCCCTCCTCGGTCGGTTCTACCAACGCAGTAAACCGAGACAGCTCGCCGCACCTTGACCTGCATCAAGCAATTGGCCGGGCGCATTTGACATGGATCAAGGCCAGCCACCGCCCCTTGGGGGATGTGGTGTGCAGATGGAACAGCACCGGGCGCCCTGCGACAGGGCAGAACCGGTGCAGCACGAAGGGACGATCAATGCTTGATTATGTAAAGCTGCTGATCTTGGGCCTTGTGGCGGTTGGTGCCGCCATCGCGGCCAATTACGCGCGCGATGTGGCCTATTTGGTCCATGCGCTTTTGATCATGGGTGCGGCCGCGATCACATTCGTGGTCGTGCTGCGCCAAACCGACGAGAGACGCAAACCCGTCTCGGCGAATGAATATATGGACGGGCCGGTCAAGGCCGCCGCGATTGCCACCGCCTTTTGGGGTGTGGTGGGCTTTCTGGCAGGCACCTTCATCGCCTTTCAGCTGGCCTATCCGGTGCTGAATTTCGAATGGGCGCAAGGCTATCTGAATTTCGGACGGCTGCGGCCCCTGCACACTTCGGCGGTGATCTTCGCCTTTGGCGGCAACGCGCTTTTGGCGGCCAGCTTCTACATCGTGCAGCGCACCAGCGCGGTGCGGCTATGGGGCGGCAACCTGTCGTGGTTCGTCTTCTGGGGGTATCAGCTCTTCATCGTCATGGCCGCGACCGGCTATCTGTTGGGGTCGACCCAAGGGCAGGAATACGCCGAACCCGAATGGCTGACCGATCTGTGGCTCACCATCGTTTGGGTCGCCTTTTTGGCGGTTTACATGGGCACGCTGATCAAGCGGAAGGAACCCCATATCTACGTCGCCAACTGGTTCCTTTTGTCCTTCATCGTCACCGTGGCGATGCTGCATGTCGTCAACAACCTGCAGATCCCGGTGTCGTTCTTCGGCTCGCGCTCGGTCACGGTGATGTCGGGCGTGCAGAACGCGATGACGCAATGGTGGTATGGCCACAACGCGGTGGGTTTCTTCCTGACCGCGGGGTTCTTGGGCATGATGTACTACTTCATCCCCAAGCAGGCCGAACGCCCCGTTTATAGCTACAAGCTGTCGATCATCCACTTCTGGGCGCTGATCTTTCTTTATATCTGGGCGGGTCCGCACCACCTGCACTATACCGCGCTGCCTGATTGGGCCTCGACGCTTGGCATGGTGTTTTCGATCGTGCTGTGGATGCCCTCATGGGGTGGCATGATCAACGGGCTCATGACGCTCTCGGGCGCATGGGACAAGCTGCGCACTGACCCCGTTCTGCGGATGATGGTCACCTCGGTCGCCTTCTACGGCATGTCGACCTTCGAAGGGCCGATGATGTCGATCCGGGCGGTCAACTCACTCTCGCATTACACCGACTGGACCATCGGCCATGTCCATTCCGGCGCGCTGGGCTGGAACGGGATGATCACCTTCGGGATGCTCTACTACCTGTTCCCGAAACTCTGGAACAAAGAGCGGCTCTATTCCTTGCGCGCCGTGTCTTGGCACTACTGGCTCGCGACCATCGGGATCGTTCTCTACGCCGCATCCATGTGGGTGACCGGCATCATGGAAGGGCTGATGTGGCGCGAAGTCGATGCGCAAGGGTTCTTGGTGAATTCCTTCGCCGACACCGTCGCCGCCAAGTTCCCGATGTATGTGGTCCGTGGCTTGGGTGGGGTTCTCTACCTTGCCGGGGCGCTGATCATGGCTTGGAACCTCTACATGACGGTTCGCAAGAGCGTCGTCCGCCGTGACGCGCCCCTTGCGACCCCAGCTGAATAAGGAGGGCCGGAAAGATGGCACTTGAAGGTCACAAGAAGATCGAAACCAACGCCACCTTGCTTTTGACGCTCAGCTTTCTGGTCGTCACGGTGGGCGGCATCGTCGAGATCGCACCGCTCTTCTATCTCGAGAATACGATCGAGGATGTGGAGGGTATGCGCCCCTATGCGCCGCTGGAACTGGCGGGGCGCGAGATCTACATCCGCGAGGGTTGTTATGTCTGCCATAGCCAGATGATCCGCCCGATGCGCGACGAAGTTGAGCGCTACGGCCATTACAGCCTTGCCGCTGAAAGCCAGTATGACCACCCGTTCCAATGGGGTTCCAAACGCACCGGGCCTGATCTGGCGCGTGTGGGTGGGCGCTATTCGGATGAATGGCATGTGGATCACTTCACCAACCCGCAATCAGTTGTGCCGGAATCGGTAATGCCGGCCTATGCCTACCTCGCTGATAGCGTGCTGCAACCCACCTATATCGTCGATCTGATGCAGACCCACCGGATGGTCGGTGTGCCCTATACCGACGCGATGCTGGAAAACGCGGCAAGCGATTTCATCCAGCAGGCGACCGATTTCGGTGATGGCGGTGTCGTGGAACGCTACCCCGGCGCGCAGCAACGCGATTTCGACGGCCAGCCCGAAGTCACCGAAATGGATGCGCTGATCGCCTATATGCAGATGCTTGGCACTTTGGTCGATTTCTCGACCTTCGCGCCTGAACAAGCCCTGGCAAGCCGGTAAGGGGGCGGATCGATGGAAGATACCTATACGCTCCTTCAGATCATCGCCCGCAGCTGGGGCGCGCTGTTCATGCTTGTGGTTTTTCTGGGTGTGATCGTGTTCACGCTGCGCCCGGGCAGTCGCCGCTTGCATGGCGATATCGCGAATATCCCCTTTCGCCATGATGACCGTCCGGCGCCCGACACTGCGGCGCAGGGCCAGACCCCTCAGTTCAAGGAGGCGCGGCAATGAGCGACCACCAAACGCCCCACCCCGAGGAGCAAAAGCTCTTGGCGGGTGATCCCGAAACGACCGGCCATAGCTGGGACGGGATCAAGGAGTTCAACAACCCGCTGCCACGCTGGTGGCTGTGGACCTTTTACGCGACCATCGTTTGGGGCGTTATCTATACCGTGCTTTACCCGGCTTGGCCCTTGGTCAATGGCGCGACACCGGGCCTGTTGGGCTTTTCCACCCGTGCCGATGTGGCCGAAGATATCGCGCGTTTCGACGCGATGAATGCCGATATCCGTACCCGCATCACAGAGGTGGAGTTGGCGGCAATCACCCCCGATGCCAATCCCGATCTTTACAACTACGCCATCCAAGGTGGTGCTGCACTTTACGCCACATGGTGTTCGCAGTGCCACGGCTCGGGTGCAGCAGGGGTACAAGCCTCGGGCTATCCCAACCTGCTTGATGATGACTGGCTTTGGGGCGGTTCAATCGACGAGATCCATTACACGATCAGCCACGGCATCCGAAACGAAGATGATTTCAATGCCCGCTATTCCGAGATGACCGCCTTTGACGGGCTCTTGTCGGATGAAGAGATCGCATCCGTCGTGCAATATGTGCGCAATATCTCGGGGCAGTCGGCCGATGCGGCGCTGGCTGCTGCGGGTGAGGGTGTCTATCTCGACAATTGCGCGGCCTGCCACCTCGATGATGGGACGGGAGACCGCTTTTTGGGCGCGCCGAACCTGACCGATGCGATCTGGCTTTATGGCGGCTCGGAAGAGGCGATCGAGCAGACCGTGCGCTATTCCCGCTTCGGGATCATGCCGCCGTGGTCGGCTGATGCATCCGATGCGGGGCGTTTGTCCGAAGATCAGATCCGCGCGCTTGCGGTCTATGTCCACGCCTTGGGTGGCGGCGAATAAGCCACCCAAGGCCATGGTTTCGCCGGCCCCTCCCGGTTGGCGAAACGGCACCGGTCCCGGTCCTGTTCGCGCATTTCCTGCGGGACCGGTGCCAAACCATCGCCCGCCTCGCCATCCGCAAGGGATGCGCGGGGCGGTGTCGTTTCGGCCCTGATGGTTGACGGGATCAATTTCCGCCGTCCGCGCTGGATTTGATCCAAGTCAAAGTGATCGCCCCCCTCACGCCCTAGAAAGCAATGGCGCAGGACCATGATCTATCCGGGAGACATCCGTCAATGAGTACGACCGAAGAGCCGCAAAAGCTCTATGCCGCGCGTGAACCCGTCTTTCCCAAGCGGGTTTACGGCCATTTCCGCAATCTGAAATGGGCGGTGCTGATCATCACGCTGGGCATCTATTACATCACCCCTTGGATCCGCTGGGATCGTGGCCCGGCGCTGCCCGACCAGGCGGTTTTGCTCGATCTTGCCCATCGGCGCTTCTTTTTCTTCTGGATCGAGATTTGGCCGCATGAGTTTTACTTTGTCGCGGGTCTCTTGATCATGGCAGGGCTGGGGCTGTTCTTGTTTACTTCGGCGCTTGGCCGCGTCTGGTGCGGCTATTCCTGCCCGCAGACCGTGTGGACCGATCTGTTCTTTACCGTCGAACGCTGGATCGAGGGGGACCGCAACGCCCGCCTGCGGCTATGGAACGGCAAATGGGATCTGCGCAAATGGCGTCTCAGGCTGACGAAATGGTCCGTTTGGCTGGTGATTTCCGTGGCGACGGGTGGGGCTTGGGTTTTCTACTTCGCCGATGCGCCGACGCTGTTGGTTGATCTTTTCACCGGGCAGGCGGCCTTTGTCGCCTATGCGACTGTCGCCATCCTGACCGCCACGACCTTTGTTTTCGGCGGCTTCATGCGTGAACAGGTCTGCATCTACATGTGCCCATGGCCGCGGATTCAGGCCGCGATGATGGATGAACATTCCATCACGGTCGCCTATCGCGATTGGCGCGGCGAACCCCGTGGCCGTGGCAAGGAACGCGAGAGGGTGGGCGATTGCATCGATTGCAACGCCTGCGTCAATGTCTGCCCCACGGGCATCGACATCCGCGATGGCCAACAGCTTGAATGCATCACCTGCGCGCTGTGCATCGATGCTTGCGACGACATCATGGCCAAGGTGGGCAAACCGCTCGGGCTGATCGACTACATGGCCTTGACCGACGAGGCCAACGAGCGCGCGGGCAAGCCCAAGGTCTCGGTCTGGAAGCATATCTTCCGGCTGCGCACGATCATCTACACCGTGTTGTGGGCGGGGATCGGTGTGGGCTTGACGGTGCTGCTATTCGTGCGCGCCGATATCGACATGACGGTCGCACCTGTGCGCAACCCGCAATTCGTGACGCTGTCGGATGGGTCGATCCGCAACACCTATGATGTGCGCATCCGCAACATGTCGCATGATGACAGCGATTTCGCGATCTCGCTTGTCGCGGATGCCCCGCTTGAAGTGACGCTGGAGGGGCAGCCGGGTCAAAGCGTCAACGTGGCCCTGAACTCGACCCATTTGCAGCGCGTCTATGTCACCGCCCCTGCGGGCAGTGCGGCAGCTACGGCCGAGCGCACCGATTTCCGCCTGTGGGTCGAGGACGAGGCCACCACCCACCGCGCCTTTCGCGACACAACATTCTTTGGAAGGGTTCCCCAATGAGCCATGTCACCGACCAACCCGACACTGGCCGCAAGCTAACGGGCCACCATGTGCTGGCGATTTTCGTCATCGGCTTTGGCCTGATCTTCGCGGTGAATTTCTTCATGGCCTATCGCGCGGTCTCGACCTTTCCGGGGATGGAGGTCTCGTCCAGCTACGCCGATAGCCAAAGCTTCGATCTGCGCCGCGATGCGCAAGAGGCGCTGGGCTGGCAGGCAAGCGTCACCACCCCGGGCGATGGGACGTTGGTCTTGCATCTTTTGGACCGTGACGGCGCGCTTGTGGCCCCTGCCGAATTGACCGCACTTTTGACCCGGCCCACCAACCAGCGTGAAGATCAGACCTTGGTCTTACGGCGCGAGAACGGGGCCTTTGTCGCGCCGGTCGCCTTGTCGGATGGGCAATGGCGGCTGCGCCTGACCGGCGTGGCGCGCGACGGGACCGAATACCGCCACAACATCACCTTTCGCTATGCCGAGTGACTGATCTTGACCGCCACCTTTGAGCATATCCGCCCCTCGGCCTGTCCGGCCTGCAATGTCGCCCCTGCGGCAGAGCATTTGGCGGAGCTGCCTAAAGAGGCGGCGCTGATGCTGTCGCTGCCGGGTATCCATTGCGCGGGCTGCATCTCGGGGGTGGAGCGTGCACTTTTGGCCGTGCCGGGCGTGACGGAGGCGCGGGTGAACCTGACGCTGCGCCGCGCCGCCGTGCAGGGCAGCGCCGATCTGACCGCCGAGACCCTGACCGATGCGCTGACGCGCGCGGGCTATGAGGCCCATGAGCTTGACGCGGGCGTTCTGGCCACCACCACCGCCGACCGTCAGGGCCGCGATCTGTTGATGCGGCTGGCGGTCGCCTTTTTCGCGATGATGAATGTCATGCTTTTGTCGGTCGCCGTTTGGTCAGGGGCCGATGGCGTGACGCGCGACATGATGCATTGGATCAGCGCGGCCATCGCCATTCCCGCCGTGATTTTCTCGGGGAGGCCCTTTTACGTCTCGGCTTGGGGCGCGCTTCGGGCGTGGCGGCTGAACATGGATGTGCCGATCACGCTGGCCATTGTGCTGGCGGTCGGCACCTCGCTTTACGAGACGATCCATTCGGGCGAACACGCTTATTTCGACGCGGCCATCGCGCTTTGCACCTTTCTTTTGGCGGGGCGTTACCTTGATCACCGCACCCGCGCCTCGGCCCGCTCGGCTGCACAGGAATTGGCCGCGCTGGAGGTGCCGCGCGCAATCCGGATCATTGGCGCGGTAGAAGAGGTCGTCGCTGTGGCCGATCTGCGCGTGGGCGATGTGGTGCGTGTCAAACCCGGCGGACGCATCCCGGTCGATGGCCGCGTTCTGAGCGGCCAATCCGAGATCGACCGCAGCTTGATGACCGGTGAAAGCCTGCCAGCCTTTGCCGGTGCGGGAACGCAGGTCAGCGCGGGCGAGGTGAACCTGACCGGCCCCCTGACCATCACCGTCACCGCCGCGGGCCAAGATACCGCGCTGCACCGCATCGCCGATCTGGTCGCCGTGGCCGAGGCAGGGCGCGGCAATTACACATCGCTCGCCGATCAGGCGGCCAAGCTTTATGCGCCGGGGGTGCATATCCTGTCGGTCGTGGCGGCGGTGGGCTGGTGGCTTTACACGCAGGATTTGCGCATCGCGCTGAACATCGCGGCGGCGGTGCTGATCATCACCTGCCCCTGTGCGCTGGGCCTTGCCGTGCCTGCGGTGACCACCGCCGCCTCGGGGCGGTTATTTCGCAAGGGGCTGTTGATCAAGAACGGTACAGCGCTGGAACGGTTGGCCGAGGTCGATACCGTGGTGTTCGACAAAACCGGCACGCTGACGAACGGCGCGCCAAAGCCGCTTGCGCCCGAGTATCTGACGGGTGACGCCGCGCGCGTCGCGCTGGCCTTGGCGCAGGGTTCGGCCCATCCGCTCTCGTCAAGCCTTGCCCAAGCCTTGTCGGCGCGCGGCACAAGGCCCGCCCATGTCAAAGATCTGGCCGAGGTGCCGGGCTACGGCGTGCAAGGGATGTGGCAGGGGCGGCATGTGCGCCTTGGCCGCGCGGCATGGGTCGGGGCCGACGCCACGGGCGACACGGCAAGTTTCCTGTCGCTGGGCGATGGCGCGCCCATAGCCATTCCCTTCGCCGACAGCCTGCGCGTTGGGGCGGCCGATTTGGTCGCCACGCTGCAGGCCCAAGGCAAGCGGGTGATCTTGATCTCGGGCGACACATCCGCCGCCGTGACGCGCTTTGCCCAAGAAATCGGCATCACCGAAGTCACCGCCGAGGCGCTGCCGCAAGACAAGGCGGCGCTGGTGGCCGATCTGGCCGCGCATGGTGCCAAGGTCTTGATGGTGGGTGACGGGTTGAACGACACCGCCGCCCTTGCCGCCGCCCATGTTTCCATCTCGCCTGCCTCCGCTCTGGATGCAGCGCGCAGCGCCTCGGATATGGTGTTGATGGGCAAAAGCCTTGCGCCGATTGCCGATGCCATGCGCACCGCCACCTCGGCGCGCGCGCGTATCCGTGAGAATTTCACCATCGCCACAGTCTATAACGTGCTGGCCGTCCCGCTTGCGGTTGCGGGGCTGTGTTCGCCCCTGATCGCGGCATTGGCGATGTCGTCCTCCTCGATTACCGTGGGGCTGAACGCCCTGCGACTAAGGTAGGACCGCGATGGATGTGCTTGGCCTTTTGATCCCCGTCAGCCTGTTTCTGGGCGCTGTGGGCTTGGTGGCCTTTTGGTGGATGCTCCGCCGGGGACAGTTCGATGACCCCGATGGGGATGCCCATCGCATCTTGCGCGATGATTACGACGACCACCCGAAATCCTGAGGCGCGCCCTACAGCTTGCCTTTTTCCCGTGCCCTTGTCCGCATCAGCGTGAAAATACCCGCGCTTACCACCAGCACCGCGCCCACGGCGACATTCCACTCCAAGCTTTCCCCGAAAACCGTGATCCCCAGCGTCGCGGCAAAGACCAGTTGCAGATAGGCGAAGGGCTGAACGGCGCTTGCCTCGGCCACATCATAGGTCTTGATCAAGAGCCAATGACCCAGTGCGCCGGTGACGCAGAGAACCGCCATCCATACCCAATCCGTGCCTTGCATCGGTTCCCAGAACCAGATGCCGATGATGGTCATCACCACGGCCCCCACGGTGCCGGTATAGAAGAAACTGGTCGCAGCACTGTCGCGGCGCGCGGCATAGCGCGTCATCAGCCCGTAAAGCGCGAACATGAAGGCCGAGGCCAGCGGCACCAGCGCCTCGATCTGAAAGACCCGGAACCCCGGCTGCAAGATGATCAAGACGCCGACAAAGCCCACGCCGATCGCCGTCCAACGCCGCCAGCCCACTTTCTCGCCCAAGATCGGCCCCGAGAGTGCTGCGACCAGAAGCGGGTAGGAGGTAAAGATCGCATGGCTTTCCACCAAGCCTAGCATGACAAAGGCCAAGACCATCACGCAGATCTCGGTCGCCAAAAGCACGCCGCGAAAGATCTGCACACCCGGTTGACTGGTCGCCGCCGCAGCCCTCAGGCCACCGGCCTTGCGTGCAGCCACGGCCATGACGAAAGCGGCAAAGAACCAATAGCGGATCATCACCACCATCAGCACGTTGTATTCGCCCGCAAGATGCCGGCTGATCCCGTCTTGCATCGCAAAGACAAAGGTTGTGGCCACCATCAGCCAAATGCCGAGCTTGGTGTTTTGCGCCGTCATGAAAGCACCCCTTGGGTCATATGCCGCTTGCGCCCATATCCGGGGATGCGGGTGACGGTAAAGCCCGCATCCGCCAGCGCCGCGCGCACCGCGCCTGCCGCCGAATAGGTTGCACATGTGCCGCCCGGCGCGGTGTGGCGCGCCACTTGGGTCAAAAGGGCGGGTTCCCATAACTCGGGGTTCCGCGCAGGCGCGAACCCATCGAGAAACCACGCATCCGCGCGCCCATCCCATGCAGGCAGCGTGACGCGCGCATCGCCAAAGATGATCTGGGCCGACAGCTGCGCGGTGGTGATCTTGCCATCCCCCGCAAGGGCTGTGGCGATCAAATCGACATAGGGCGCGGCCCCGGCAAAGCCCGCAAGCGCCATGCGCAGATCGTCAGCGGCCAGTGGAAAGGCCTCGAAACTGGTGAAATGCAGCCTGCCTTGCTGGCCCGATCCTTCCCATGCAAGGGCTGCGGCGATCAGGTTCAGGCCGGTGCCAAAGCCCAGCTCGGCGATATGAAAGTCGGGCTTGAACCGCGCAGGCAGGGCGTTGCCGGTCAAAAACACATGGCGTGTTTCCTCCAGCCCGTTCTCGAGCGAAAAGAAAGGGTCATCGAATTGGCGCGACACCGGCACATTGCCGTTGCGCCAGTCGATCTGATGTCTTGGCTGGTCCATGCCCTGCGGCTCGTCTAATCCTGCGGGGGGAACGGCGCACAAGATGTGGCGCGCCCGCGCGGGCCGACACTGCGGCAAGGATAAAGGATTGGCAATGGTCGAGCTAAGGGTCTTTGGGGCCGGTGTTTTCGGCCTCACCATCGCGTGGGAGGCGGCCCGGCGCGGCGCGCGTGTCGAGGTGGTCGATCCGTTCGGCGTTGCGGCTGGTGCCTCGGGCGGGATCGTGGGGGCGCTGGCCCCGCATGTGCCGGAAAACTGGAACCCCAAAAAGCAGATCCAGTTCGAAAGCCTCGAGATGGCCGAAGGTTTCTGGGCCGAGGTCGCGGCCACAGGTGGCAGCGATCCGGGCTATGCAAGATCGGGTCGGGTGCAACCCATTCTCGATGATGCGGGCCTTGCGCTGGCGCGCGCGCGCGCGGTCACGGCCCAGACCTTGTGGCAAGGCCGCTATCATTGGCGCGTCGTGGCGCAGGCCGAGATCGCCACCCCGATCCCAAGCCCGACGGGCTGGCTGATCCATGATAGCCTGTCTGCGCGCATTCACCCGCGCCGGGCCTGCATCGCCTTGGCCGATGCCATCACCGCACGCGGCGGTAGCATCATGACCGAGGCAAGCCAAACCCCTGCCATCACGCTTTGGGCGACAGGCGCGGCAGATCTTGCCGCGCTGTCACAGGCGATGGGCCGCAACATGGGCCAAGGGGTCAAGGGACAAGCAGCCTTGCTTGCGCATGATCTGGGGCGCGATGCGCCGCAGCTTTTCGTCGACGCGCTGCATATCGTGCCCCATGCCGATGGCACACTCGCGATCGGCTCCACTTCCGAGAATGATTTCGATGATCCGACCAGCACGGATGAGCAGCTTGATGCGCTGATCGCGCGTGCGCGCCTGCTGTGTCCCGTGCTCGGCGATGCGCCTGTGATCGCGCGCTGGGCGGGTCTGCGCCCGCGCGCCCGCTCGCGCGCCCCGATGCTGGGCGTCCATCCGCTTGCACCGGGGGCTTTCATCGCCAATGGCGGCTTCAAGATCGGCTTTGGCATGGCGCCGATGGTGGCGCGGCTGATGGCTGATTTAATGCTCGAAGGACGCGACGCGATCCCCGATAGTTTCCGGGTCGCGGCAAATCTTTAGCCTGCCGTCCGCCGCACCGCCGCCGCTCGTAGATCGCCCATCAACTCGGCCAAAAGCTTGTGCGGCATCTCGCCGGTCAAGCGCCCGCTTGCGTCGAATTCCCGCTCGGGGGCTGCAATCATCACCTCGGGGCCGGGCAATACTTGGGCGCGGAATGGGTTCATCGCATGGCGCATGGTCATCTGGCTGCGCTCGCCGCCTGCGCGCCCTGCTGCCGCCGACATGATCGCCACTGGCTTGTCGCGCCATGGCCCGCCCTTGGTGCGGCTGACCCAGTCCAGCGCATTCTTCAAAACGCCCGATAAGGCTTTGTTATACTCTGGCCCCACGATCACCACCGCATCGGCGGCTTTGATCTGATCGGCCAAAAGCTGCACCTCGGGCGGCATGCCCAGATCCTCTAGATCGCCATCGTAAAGCGGCAGGCGCAGATTGGCATCGATGAAAACGGCCGGATCGAAAAGCCGCGCGGCCTCATGCATCAGCTTGCGGTTCCACGATTCCGCCCGCAGCGATCCACATATGCCCAAAAGCGTCAAACCCGACATCACCTACCCCTTGTTGATCGACGTGCTTGACCCTCATCTAAACTGCCCGCGGCCGATATCCAATGTGCAGGCCTGCTGATGGCGCTTTGCAAAGGCCGCACCCGTCATCGCGACATGCGGATGGAGCTTTCGGGCGTCTGACAGCTTCCGTAAGATGTGCCCAATTCATCGCTAAGGAGGCGACATGTCACTCGACCCCACGATCATCGCAACGCTCAAGGGCGTTTCGACCGCGACCCTGACCACCATCCTTTTGAAAAAGGGTCTGCGCAATGTTTGGCTACGCGGGTCGGTGCCGATCCGGACAGGGCAACCGCGCTTGGTCGGGCGTGCCTTTACCCTGCGCTTTGTCCCTGCGCGCGAAGATTTGGCGACCCCGGCAAGCTGGGCCTCGCCCATTTCGACCCGCGCCGCGATCGAGGCGATGCCCGAGGGGTGCATCGCCGTGGCCGATGCAATGGGCGTCACCGATGCAGGCATTTTCGGCGATATCTTGTGCAACCGCATGGTGCAGCGCGGTGTGGCGGGCCTGATCACCGATGGTGTGGTGCGCGATGCGGCGGGTGTGCTGTCCACGGGCCTGCCCGTCTGGTGCCGTGGCGTGGCGGCACCGCCCTCTGTCGCGGGGCTGACCTTTGTCGGCTGGCAAGAGCCCATCGCCTGCGGCGGGGTCGCCGTCTTTCCTGATGATGTGATCGTCGTCGATGATGATGGCGCGGTGCTGATCCCGCAAGCCTTGCTTGCCGAAGTCGTGGCCGAATCCCCCGAGCAAGAGCGGATGGAAGGCTGGATCATGACCGAGGTCGATCGCGGCGTGCCCCTGCCCGGTCTCTACCCGATGAACGACGAGACCAAGGCCCGCTATCAAGCGTGGAAAGACACGCAGTAAACCCGGGCCAGCACCCTACGCCCTTCGCAAGGCGCAGGGTCGCAACCCATGTCCCAAGCTGGACATTCCACCCGCCCATCGGTCAAATCCCGCCGCAGGCATCCATATCGGGAGAGGCATATGTCCAAGCGTCACGGTGGCAAGATCCTCGCCGATCAATTGGCGATCAACGGGGTGACGCGCGTCTTCTCGGTGCCCGGCGAAAGCTTTCTCGCAGCGCTCGATGGGCTCTATGATCACGACATCCAAAACATCGTCTGCCGCCAAGAGGGTGGTGCCGCCATGATGGCCGAGGCGCATGGCAAGCTGACTGGCCAGCCGGGTATCCTCTTCGTGACCCGTGGCCCGGGGGCGACCAATGCCGCCTCAGGCCTGCATGTGGCGATGCAAGACAGCACGCCCATGGTGGTTTTCGTCGGCCAAGTCGCACTTGCCGACCGCGACCGCGGTGCCTTCCAAGAGGTCGATTATCGCCGCTTCTTCAGCCCCTTGGTGAAATGGGTCGCCGAAGTGGAAACCACCGCGCGCCTGCCGGAATATATCAGCCGCGCCTTTCACATCGCGCAAGCGGGCCGCCCCGGCCCCGTGGTGTTGGCCTTGCCCGAAGATATCTTGTCAGCCATGGCCGATGTGCCTGATCTCGCCCCTGCCAAACCCGCGATGGCCGCGGTTGACCCTGCGCGCGCGCAGGCGCTTTTGACCCGGCTCTTGGCCCATGCGCGTCCGTTGATCGTGGCCGGCGGCCCCTGCTGGAGCGCGCAGGCGCAGGCTGATCTCGAAGCACTGGCCACGGCCACGGGCCTGCCTGTTGCCGTGACCTTCCGGCGTCAGGACTACATCGACAATGCGCATCCCAATTTCATCGGCGATCTGGGCGTGGGGATGAACCCCAAGCTTGCCCAGCGCTTGCGCGATGCCGATGCGCTGTTGATCTTGGGCGCGCGGATGGGCGAGACGGCGACCAATGGCTATAGGCTGCTCGACCCGGCCGCGCCGGCCAAGACGATCTTGCATATCCATCCCGACCCCGATGAGATCGGCAGCGTTTATCAACCAAGCGACAGCCTCGTGGCCACGGCCCCCGCTTTTCTTGCCGCGCTGCAAGGCGCAAAGGGGCAATTCACAAATCCCGATTGGACGCATGCGGCGCGCGCCGATTATACGGCATGGCAGGTGCCGCAAGACACACCCGGCGCGGTCAAGATGGAACAGGTCGTGCGCCTTATCTCCGATCGCTATGCCGGGCGCGCGCTTTTCACCAATGGCGCGGGCAATTACGCCGCCTTCGTGCATCGCTACACGCGCTATCACGGCTACCGCAGCCAAGTCGCACCGACATCGGGCTCGATGGGTTATGGCCTGCCTGCTGCGATCGCGGCAAAACTGGCCCATCCCGACCGGCCCGTGATCTGCTACGCGGGCGATGGCTGCCTGCAAATGACCCTGCAAGAGCTGTCGACCGCGCGGCAGTTCGGCGTCGATATCACCGTGATCATTGCCAATAACGGCCGCTACGGCACGATCCGGATGCATCAAGAAAATCACTATCCCGGCCGCGTTTCGGGGACCGAATTGTTCAACCCCGACTATGTGCAACTGGCCGCTGCCTATGGCGGCACCGGGCATTTGGTGACCGCGATAGACGACCTCAACCCGGCGCTTGACGCCGCGGACCAAGGCGGTCTGCACCTGATCGAGTTGCGGCTTGACCCATCGATGCTCTCGACCACCAGATCGCTGTGACCATCTTTGCTTTCCAAATACTCCGGGGGAGTCGCCAAGGGCGACGGGGGCAGCGCCCCCTGACTTAAAGATCGCCGCCCTTGGCGGCGGGGGCAGCGCCCGCTCAGGATCTCGCCCTTGCAAGCGGGCGGGCGGCCCAGTAGATCAAGATGCGATGACCGGGTTTTTCAACATATCGGATCTGGCGCGCATGCCGTGGCGATTTCACGGTGCGCGCCGGTCGCGGCTGGGCGGGCTTTGATTGCCTAATCCTGCGCCGACCCCCGATATTCCCGCTACCAAGGATGCTGACACGATGACCGGCAAGACACTCTACGACAAGATCTGGGATGCCCATCTCGCCCATGAGGCCGAGGATGGCACCAGCCTGCTTTATATCGACCGCCACCTCGTGCATGAGGTCACAAGCCCGCAAGCCTTTGAGGGGCTGCGCATGACCGGCCGTAAGGTCCGCGCGCCCGAGAAAACCATCGCCGTGCCCGACCACAACGTGCCCACCACGCCGGGCCGCGAAAACCCCGACCAGATGCCCGAGGAAAGCCGCATCCAAGTGGCAGCGCTCGACAAGAACGCGCGCGATTTCGGCATCCATTACTACCCGGTCAGCGATATCCGTCAGGGCATCGTGCATATCGTCGGCCCCGAGCAAGGCTGGACCTTGCCCGGCATGACGGTGGTCTGCGGCGACAGCCATACCGCGACGCATGGTGCCTTTGGCGCGCTGGCACATGGCATCGGCACATCCGAGGTCGAGCATGTCTTGGCCACGCAAACGCTGATCCAGAAGAAGTCAAAGAACATGAAGGTCGAGATCACTGGCAAGCTTGCGCCCGGTGTCACGGCCAAGGACATCACGCTTTCGGTGATCGGCCTGACCGGCACGGCGGGCGGCACGGGCTATGTCATCGAATATTGCGGTCAGGCGATCCGCGACCTCTCGATGGAGGGGCGGATGACCGTGTGTAACATGGCGATCGAGGGCGGCGCGCGTGCTGGCCTCATCGCGCCCGATGAAAAGACCTATGAATACGTCAAGGGCCGCCCCCATGCGCCGAAAGGCGCACAGTGGGAAGCGGCACTGGCCTGGTGGAAGACGCTGTATTCCGACGATGACGCCCATTGGGACAAGGTCGTGACCATCCGGGGTGAAGATATCGCTCCCGTCGTCACTTGGGGCACCTCGCCCGAGGATGTGCTGCCGATCACGGCCAGCGTCCCGGATCCCTCGGATTTCAAGGGTGGCAAGATCGACGCAGCGAAGCGCTCGCTCGATTACATGGGCTTGCAGCCCGGCACGCGCCTGCAAGATGTGGAGATCGACACGGTCTTCATCGGCTCTTGCACCAACGGAAGGATCGAGGATCTGCGAGCCGCGGCTGAGATCCTCAAGGGCAAAAAGATCGCCGTGAAGCGCGCGATGGTCGTGCCGGGGTCCGGCCTTGTCCGCTTGCAGGCAGAGGAAGAGGGGCTGGCCGATATCTTCAAGGCGGCGGGCTTTGAATGGCGCCTTGCGGGCTGTTCCATGTGCCTTGCGATGAACCCAGATCAATTGCAGCCGGGTGAACGCTGTGCTGCCACCTCGAACCGCAATTTCGAGGGGCGTCAGGGCCGCGGTGGCCGCACCCATCTGATGAGCCCCGCGATGGCGGCGGCAGCGGCCGTCACGGGCCGGCTGACGGATGTGCGCGAATTGATGTGAAATGATGGCGGGCACCCTGACGGGTGCCCGCCGCGCCTTACCCGGCCCGCAAGATGCGGCGCATCACGGGCCACATCGCTAGCGACAGGCCGAAACACCAGAGCGCCATTGCGCCCGCTTGCTGCGGCACGCTGATCCCTGCATCGATGATCACCCCACCCATGCCCGGTCCAAGTGCTGTTGAGACGACAAGGACGGCCGCGGCCACCGCACGCACCGAGCCGATGTGGTTGGTGCCATAGGTCGCGGGCAATAGCGTGCCCCAGATGGTGTTGGTCATGCCTTGGGTCACCCCGATCAGCCCGATGCCCGTGATCCATGCAAGCGGTGTCTCGCCCATTCCGATCAGTGCGATCCCCACCCCCATCGGCAGTACTGTCAGCGGCAAAAGCCGTGCGGGGCCGAAACGATCCGCAGCCCAGCCCGCCACAAATGCCGCCGCCACCTCGGACAATGCCCAAGCCGGATAGGCGGGTGCCATGGCGATCAGGGTCCAGCCCTTGATCTCGGCGACATGGACTTGGTGGAAGAACACGACCGTGCCCACATATCCCGGCGTCAGCATCAGCGGTACCAGTGCCCAGAACAGCCAATGGCGCAGCGCCTCGCGCCGACGCCAGTGCTGCCCCCCAAGGCCGGGCGCGCCGATCATGCCGCCAGTGCTGCCTTGTGGGGCGCGGTCTTGTCTCAGCAACACAACCAACAGCGGCAAGATGAACATCAAAAGGATCGCGGCCACGACCAGCCAGCTCATGCGCCAGCCGATCCAGCCCATCAGCAAGACGGCTGGCAGCGGCAAAAGGATTTGTCCGGTTGTATAGCCCAAATTGGCGATGGCCATCGCGCGGCCGCGCGTGGTGATGAACCAACGCGCCATGGCCGTTTGCTGGATATGGCTGAACATCCCTTGGCCGCAAAAGCGCAACAGGAACACAGCGATGCCAAGGGTCCAGATCGTCTGACCCAGCGCCATCAGCACCGCCGCCCCGGCAAAAGCGATGGCCACCATCGGGGCCAGCCGCGAGAGGGGCACCGTATCGGCCCATCCGCCGCGCCCGAAAAGCAATGCCGCCGAACTCAGCGTGGCGGCGGTGTAGATCAGCCCCCATTGCCCGTCGCTGAGGCCGAATTCTGCCCGGATCTCGCCTGCGAACAACGCGATGAACCATGTATGGCCAAGGCAGGCCCCCAGCGCGAGCAAGATACCCGTCGCCAGCCAACGCCTGTTCTCGGCCAGAAAGCTCAGCATATGGGTGTGCTCACAGCAAGGTGCGCTCCACCACCCAATAGGCGCCGATGGCAGCGATCACCAGCGAGGCGGGGATCGCAATGACTTGCCTGTACCAGCTGCGTTTGATGAACCATCCCGTCACCGCAAAGGCCATGGCGATCACCGCCAATTGCCCCAATTCGACCCCGATATTGAAGCCGATCAGCGCCTGCACGAAACGCCCCGAGGCGATGCCGTAATCACCCAGCACGCTGGCAAAGCCCAAGCCGTGCAAAAGTCCAAGGCCAAAGACAAAGGCCGTGCGCCCCTTGAGGTTGCGCCGCCCGATGATGTTTTCGACGCCGACATAGACGATCGAGGCTGCAATCAAGGGCTCGACGATACTGGCCGGGATCTTGACCACCCCAGTCGCGGCCAAGGCCAGCGTGATCGTATGGGCCAGCGTGAAGGCCGAGACCTGCCACAACAGCGGCCCCATCCGCGTGGCAAAGAAATAAAGGCCCAGCACGAACAAGATATGATCCAGCCCCAAGGGCAAGATATGCTCGAAGCCCACGGCGATATAACGCAAGAACACCGCGCCTGCGCTTTCGGTCAAAATACCCGTGCGCGGCAAGGGCGGCGTCATCTCACCACCGCTGAGAAACCCCTCATAGGCATCATCGCCGCCGCCCATTTGGCGCGGCACAAAGCTGCCGTAACCCGGCGCAAGCCCAAGGCTGACGCCTGCGTCACCCGCCGGCAGGGCGGCGGTAATGGTCAAGAGACTGTCGCGCGGCAGCTCGAGGTCGCCGGGTGCGGGGATGGTGACCGATGCAATCTCAGGCGTCAGCGCCGCACCCTCGACCGCGATCAAGAAACCGCGCGCGATCCGTGGCCAGTCGGCGCGCAGCATGGCCTCCAGCTGGTCGGCCGACATGGCGCGCAGGCTGTCATAGATCGCGGCCTCGGGTGCATCATTGGTATCTTGCACGCTGGCCAGATCGATCCCGGCAAGCAAGGTCTCAAGCGTGATGCGCAGCGTGATGGTGACGGTTTCCGCGCCAACCTCGACATCGGCGATGGTGGGGCGGATCTCATGGGCTTGCGTGACTGACGCGATGCTCATCGCCATGGCTATTGACATCGCGCAGGCGCGCAGCAGGTTCATGACCGACATGGGAAAAGGTACCACCTTGTGAAAACGCTGAAAATCATCGCCACAATCGCCCTCCTGACGCTTGCTGGCAAGGGTGCGTTTGCCCATGAATTCTGGATCGATCCCACGGCCTTTGTCGTGGCGCCAGATGCGATGCTCGCCGCTGATTTGCGGGTGGGTGAGGCCTATCGCGGTGGGCCACAACCCTATTTGACGCAAAGCTTCACCCGCTTCGAGATTGTCCAAGATGGCAGCGCGCGTCCCGTCACCGGGCGGCTTGGCAATATTCCGGCACTTCAGATGGGCGATCTGTCCGATGGCCTTGCGGTGATCGTGCATGAAACCGCGGGCCAAATGCTGACTTGGACAGGCTGGGACCGCTTCTTGGCCTTTGCCGAACACAAGGATCTGGGTGATGTCACCGCGATGCAGGCCGCGCGCGGCCTCGACCAAGAGGGTGTGACAGAGGTTTATATCCGCTATGCCAAATCGCTGGTCGCCGTCGGCGATGGGGCGGGCATGGACGGGCGGATGGGCCTGCGCACCGAATTCGTGGCGCTGACCAACCCCTACCGCGATGATCCGGCTTTGGGCTTTGCCGCGCAGCTTTGGCTTGATGACGCGCCGCGCGCCGATGTGCAGGTCGAGGTGTTCGCCAAATCCCCCGATGGCGCGGTGGCAGTCAGCCTTGCGCGGACGGATGCGGAGGGGATCGTGCGCCTGCCTGTCGCGGCGGGCATGCGCTACATGATCGATGCCGTGGTGCTAGAGGCGGTCGCACCCGATCAACCGACCAACCCCGAATGGCGCACGCTTTGGGCCAATATGACCTTTGGTGTGCCGGGCTAACACCGCGTGTCTTGCTGTCATGGGGGCGAGCGGCTAAAGCATCCCGGACCCTTCGAGGAGACGACCGATGGATAAGTTCACCACCCTGACCGGAATCGCCGCACCGCTGCCCTTGATCAATGTCGATACCGACATGATCATCCCCAAGCAGTTTCTTAAAACGATCCAGCGTTCGGGGCTTGGCAAGAACCTGTTCGACGAGATGCGCTATACAACCGATGGGGCCGAGATCCCTGATTTCGTGTTGAACAAGCCCGCCTATCGCAATGCCCAGATCCTTGTGGGTGGCGATAACTTCGGCTGTGGCTCGTCGCGCGAACATGCGCCTTGGGCGCTGTTGGATTTCGGCATCCGCTGCGTGATCGCACCGGCTTTCGCTGACATTTTTTACAACAACTGCTTCAAGAACGGCATCTTGCCGATCGTCTTGCCGCAAGAGATCGTCGATCAATTGATGGATGATGCGCAAAACGGCGCGAATGCCACGCTGACGGTCGATCTTGAGAACCAGATCATCACCCGTCCCGATGGTCAAACCGTCGCCTTTGACGTCGATGCCTTCCGCAAGCATTGCTTGCTCAACGGTCTCGACGATATCGGTCTGACGATGGAAAAGGCCGCGGCGATCGAAAGCTTCGAGACCAAAGCCGCACAAGACCGCCCCTGGGTCTGACCGGCGCCATCTGCGCCGTGTGATGCAAACAAGCGACACCCGCCCCGCGAATGGGGCGGAAATATGGCAAATTCGCGTCACAATTCTTGTCAGCCCGTCAAGCTTTAGGCACCTTGCCAACAAAAGAATGCTTTCAATGCGTGGTCTTATACGCATGGGGGCCATAATGGCAGGGATCATCCCGCCGGTTTGAGGTAGAGTGCGTGTTGTCCAAGTTTGTGGGCGCGTTTTTGCGTGCGGCCATCGTTGTGCTGGTGGTGTCGATGCCATCCTTGGTGCTTCCCGGAACAACACCGGAAGGGGCCGAGTTGGTGGTGTTGTTGGCGCTGGTTCTGGCCGCCTTCACCGCGATCGAATATTCCTCATCCTATCCCGCCTTGATCGAGTTTCGCGACGCGCCGCCGTTCAACCGGCTGCGTCTTTTGTCGCTGACCTTGATCCTGTTTGTTCTGAGCATGGTGGCCAGCGGTGTCCATGACTCCAGCCTTGCGCTGGTGCTCAATGCGATTGGCCTGTTGTTCGGGCAGGTACTTGAATACCCCGGCAGCCCCTTGGCGGCGGTGATCCATCACTTGCCGACACAATCGCCCTTCATGACGCCGGTGCAGGTCAAGGTGATGGCAGGGCTTGCGATTTTCATCACGCTATCGGCGCTAAGCATCTTTGCGATCTTGTTGCGGACGCAAAAATGGCCTGATCCGGGGCGTGCGTTCAATGTGTGGATCAATCTGCCCACCTTTGATCCGACCGCAGGTGGAGATGTGATCAATCGGTTGATCCGCGACGCCCGCGTTAACGCAATCTTAGGATTTACCATCACATTCATCCTCCCGACGGCCGGGCTGATGATCTCCGATCATCTCGGAATCCGTATTCTGACTTCCTCGCATGGTTTGGTCTGGGGGATCGCGCTTTGGATGTTCCTGCCGCTGAGCTTGTTCATGCGTGCGCTTGCAATGGCGCGGATCGCGGCGATGATCCGCGTGCATCGGGCAAGGTTGACCGCCGGTATCAATATGGACGGCGCGCAGCCGGCCTGATCTTGGCCTTGGCCGTAGTGGTTGCGATTTTCACGCAATCCGCCCGGGCCGAGGTTTTGCGGCTTGCCAGTTTCCACACCCAGCTCAGCCGCGCCGGGCCGGGGCTTTTGCTGCGTGATCTGCGGCGTGGCGAGGATGCGCAGATCGCCGCAACCATTGCCGTGATCGCGGCGGCGCGCGCCGATGTCGTCTTGTTGCAAGATATCGATTTCGATGCCGATGCCGATGCCGAAG